>ERZ772867.16-NODE-16-length-250886-cov-6.935419_pt1 | contig 250886 bp, 192 predicted proteins | sample MGYA00511341_ERZ772867 | MGnify/ENA primary metagenome ERZ772867 (study PRJEB29015, sample SAMEA2737707) | human gut metagenome | biome: human gut; feature: human-associated habitat; material: faeces | place: China | collected 2012 ... | reverse complement strand
AGGCCTGCCGCTAGCGTTTATCCTGAGCCAGGATCAAACTCTCCATTGTAAAAAATGTTTTGTTAAATATCTTGGCTATACTCAAAGGTATTGTTATTTCTATCACCACCGAAGTGATGATGGATAAACTTTGCTGCTTCAATACTTCAAAGAACTTTAATTCTAAAAATTACAGAACTTTCGTTTCTAAACCTCTAAGACTTAACCTCTTAGCGGGTGCAAAGATAAGTGGAGTTTTTCAAACTTCCAAATCTTTTCGTCAATTTTTTTCAACCTTTTTACACCCTCTCGAAAATCTGAGAGCGAAACGGGTTGCAAAGATAAGAACGATTTTTGGAACCACCAAATCTTTTCGTTAAAAACTTTTCGTTACCGTAAAGAACCTGTCGCTATCGATAGTGTTTCTCTCGTTTAGCGGGTGCAAATATATGGACTTTTATCGGTTACTTCCAAACATTCTGCAAACTATTTTTCCAATATTTTCCAGCGATCACGATAACCAACTACTTAACAAGGGCTTACCGTTCCATGTTTTTCCGCAGCCTCTTCCGCCGCATGTGCCAGAGAAGAACGCAATCATATTTTACTTTATTGCCAAACGGACAAAGATTTTTTAAAATATTCTTAAATTCGGTTCATTACCAGCTGAATTTAGCGGTAAAAAATCTGGCGACGGGCATCCCCGACTACAGTAATTTGCCGCCGAGAAAGAGCGCGGCGATGGTAAAATAGATGATCAGACCGGTTACATCGACCAGCGTAGCGACAAACGGTGCCGAAGCCGTGGCCGGGTCGAGCCCTACTTTTTTAAGCAGGAACGGAATCATCGATCCAGAGAGTGTTCCCCACAGCACGATAAATATCAACGACACCGAGACGCTCAGGCCGATCCACACCCAATACTCCCCGTAATCATAAAGGCCGGCCTCCTGCCACACCCATATCCGGACAAAACCGATAATCCCGAGGATCGCCCCCAACAGCACGCCGGAAAACAGCTCTTTGCGCATCACATACCACCAGTTACGCATCTTCAGTTCCCCGAGGGCCAGCGCGCGGATGATGAGACTCGCCGCCTGGGAACCGGAGTTGCCCCCGCTCGAGATGATCAGCGGAACGAACAGCGCGAGCACTACCGCTTTCGAAATTTCTTCGTCGAAATGCCCCATCGCCGAAGCGGTCAGCATTTCGCTCAGGAACAGGATCACGAGCCAGCCGGCCCGCTTTTTCACCAGTTCGGCCAGCGACGTCTTCGTATAAGAGAGGTCCAGCCCCTCCGTACCGCCGAATTTCTGGAAGTCCTCGGTGTTCTCCTCCTGTACCACATCCATCACATCGTCGATCGTCACGATGCCGAGCAGCGTCCCGGCGGAGTCGGTTACCGGAAGCGCCACCCGGTCCAGGTTGCGGAACAGCTCTCCGGCCACCTCCTGGTCGTCATAAGCGTTCAGCGCGATGAAACGACTGTCGATCAAGTCGGCTATGATCTGGTCCGGAGAAGCCAGCAGAATTTCCCGGATGTGGATGTCGTCGACCAACTTCCAACTGTCGTCCACCACATAAATCACATTGAGCGTCTCGGAATCACGCCCGAAACGGCGGATGTGCTCCAGCGCCTGCGCCACGGTATAATAAGGTTTCACGGCAACGTATTCCGGCGTCATCAGCCGACCGATACTATCTTTGGGGTAGCCTAACAGCCGCGTGGCGATTTCACGTTCTTCTGCCGACAACATCTGTACGAGTCGTTGGCTCACTTTACCCGGCAACTCCTCGAAAAATGCGGTACGGTCGTCCGGATCGAGATCGTTGAGCAGGCCGATCACGTTATCCACATTGGCTGCCAGCCCTTCGATAATTTCTTCCTGCTCGTCGTACGAAAGGTGTTTGAAAGTCTCTTTGGCCGATTCACGTGACAAAAGCCTGAACAGAAGTATCCGGTCGGGTTTCGAGAGTGCGCCGATAATTTCGGCTATCTGGAACGGTTCCAGCGTAGCCAGTTCCTGCTTGGCAATTTTCCAGCTCCGTGATTCGATGAGCTGTTCAAAACGATTGGTGATTTCATTCATCATGCAATCTCCTTGTAGTTTATCCCTGCAAGGAGACCGCAGGGCCCCTTACAGAGAGGTGAATAATACTTTTCCTCTGCAACTCGGATAAGGGCCTTCGTCCATGATAACTGAATTTTGAGTTCGACTGAGAAATGCGGGATCATCCGATCCCACGTTCGATTGCTGCAAAAATAGCGCTTTTCCGGAAAAATCCGGCAAAAAAGGATCCTGAAATGCATGAATCCTCCGGGGAGACTCCCTCACGGGCTTTTTGAACAAAATAACCAAGATCGAAAAGTTTATTCGAAATTTCCCGCCGCCGGAATCTATACAGCCCACAAACGGGCCAAACATGAGAGTTATAAAAACGCATCCCTGCCGGATGGCGGGGATGCGCTACACTTATATTATATATGTATGCCTGAATAAATAATACGACTTAGTACCATAACAGTCCCGGACGGACTCAGGCAATATGGCCTGCAACAAAATCTCCCACTTCCGTCGTCGAGCAGGCTTTCGCCCCGGCAGCTGCCAGGTCCTCGGTCACGACACCGGCTTCGATAGCTTGATTCACCGCATCGCGCACCGCTTTGCCCTCCTGCTGCAGCCCGACGTGCTCCAGCAGCATCGCCGCCGACAGGATCGTCGCCATCGGATTGGCGATATTCTTTCCCGCAGCCTGCGGATAACTGCCGTGGATCGGCTCGAACAGCGCGACTTTCGCTCCGACCGACGCGGACGGCAACATGCCCAGCGAACCGCTGATAACGCTCGCTTCGTCGGTGAGGATGTCGCCGAACAGGTTCTCGGTAACGATCACATCGAAATGCGTCGGGCGCTGAATGATCTGCATCGCGGCATTGTCCACGAACATATATTCCAGTTCGACATCGGGATACTGCGGGGCGAGCTCGCCGCCGATCTGGCGCCACAGCCGGGAGGTGGCAATCACATTGGCTTTATCCACCAGCGTCAGTTTTTTGCGGCGTCCCCGGGCCAGCCCGAAAGCCAGGTGCAGGATACGCTCGATCTCCTCGCGCGTATAGACACAGGTATCGTACGCCGTATTGCCGTCTTCGCTGCGTCCTTGCGGACGGCCGAAATACATGCCGCCGGTCAGCTCACGCACGCAAATGAAATCGGCCCCCTTGACAATTTCGGTCTTGAGCGGAGAACGCCCGGCCAGCGAATCGAACACCGCCAGCGGACGAAGGTTCGCAAAAAGTCCGAGCGACTTGCGCATACGGAGCAATCCCTGTTCGGGACGCACCTTCGCCGCAGGATTGTTATCGTATTTGGGATCGCCGATGGCACCGAACAGGACCACATCCGACGCTTCGCACACGGCGTGCGTTTCGGCCGGATACGGGTCGCCCGTCGCGTCGATCGCACAAGCGCCGACCAACGCCTTGCTGTATTCGAACTGATGGCCGTACTTGGCAGCGACGCTGTCGAGCACCTTCACCGCCTCGCCCACGATCTCGGGGCCGATGCCGTCTCCCGGCAAAAGAGCAATCTTCAATTTCATCTCCTCAATGATTTTAAATAAGGCACCCCATCAGGGGTGCCTTACTCCATTTACATTAATTTCTGTACGTTCGGGTTTGTGCCGGAGAGCTGCCATCAAACCCCATAATCCGAAATCCGCTAAAATCCGGCCGGTTTCCGCCCAAGTCGGGGTACCGGTTCCGAAACCGGAACACTTCATTTCCATGCAAGGTCCATGACGCGGCACATCCCTATACCTCCGCAGTACCTTTTTACGCTTATACCTGCCTACTTATACTTGCCCGCACCCGGACTCCCATCCCGTCACCGGCACAACCGGGTTCCGCCGTAGCCCGGTTCCGTCAGCGCCTCGGCACTGCAAATCACCACGCTGCGAACTCCGTTGTCAATGGCCCGGAACGCATTTTCAAGCTTCGGCAGCATGCCGTCGGCCACAACTCCCGCCGCTTTCAATTCGGCAAAACGCTGCGGCGTAATCTCAGGAATAACGCTGTTGTCGTCGTCGACATCCATCAACACGCCCCGCTTCTCGAAGCAGTAGACCAGTTCCGTGTCATAAACGCCGGACATGCCGACGGCAATCGTCTGTGCGACCGTGTCGGCATTGGTATTGAGCAATCCTTCGCCCGCAGCGTCGAGCGTAATCGGAGCGGCCACGACCGTATAACCCGCATCGATCAGCGTACGGGCCATCGGTAGGCCGAAGCGATCCGGCAACGGATCGCCCACCCAGCCGTAATCGACCGGCACCGGATTACGACGCTGCGAACGGATGAATCCGCCGTCCGCGCCGCTCAATCCCACCGCGTTACAACCAGCCTGCTGCAACTTACTGACAATCGTTTTGTTGATAAGTCCGGCATACACCATCGTCACAACCTTAAGCGTCTCGGCATCGGTTACCCGGCGGCCGCCGACCATTTGTGTCTCGATCCCAAGGGCTTTCGCAACGGTCGTAGCCACTTTTCCGCCCCCGTGAACCAGAATCTTCGGTTCGGGCAGCGATGCGAAATCGACTAGGAACCGATCGAGTTTCTCCGGGTTATCGACAATGTTTCCACCGATCTTAACGACTTTCAACATACTGGAATTACAATTATTTCAACGGTTTACAAAGAGCTGAATCGCCAAACCGACCGGTTACGAACAATCCGTTTCCCTGTTCCGGGTATTAAACTGTCAATAACTTGCGCAACGAGGTGAGCAACTGATCGGCATGCGCCTGCGTGATGTTCAGCGCGGGCAGCAACCGGAATACGTTCTTATTGCCCGACGAACCGACAAAAATATGCTCGTCGTAGATCAGTTTCTTGCGCAACGGAGCCGCATCCTCGAACAGTTCGATACCGATCATCAGGCCCCGGCCGCGCACCTCTTTAATATTGGGAAGCTTGCGCAACTCGGCGATCAGGTAGTCGCCCATCTTTTTCGCATTGTCGATCAGATTCTCCTGCTCGATTACGTCGGCCACGGCAATGGCTGCGGCACAGGCCAGGTGGTTGCCGCCGAAGGTGGTCCCGAGCATGCCGTATTTCGGCGCGATGCGCGGCGAGATCGAAATGGCTCCCATCGGGAAACCGTTGCCGATCCCCTTGGCCATCGAATAGATGTCGGCAGACACTCCGGCCCAGTCGTGCGAATAGTACTGTCCGCTCCGGGCGCAGCCGCACTGCACGCTGTCGGCGATGTACACGGCATCGTGCTGGTCACACAGCGAACGGATTTTCCACAGGAACGAACGGCTCGCCTCGCGAATACCGCCCACACCCTGAATGCCCTCCAAAATCACCGAAGAGATTTCGCCCTTGTTGGCCAGGAACGCCTCTTCGAGCGCCTGCTCATCGTTCAGCGGAACGAAAATCACGTTGTCCGTCTGGTTAACCGGAGCGACGATGTTCGGATTGTCGGTCGCTGCGACCGCCAATGAAGTCCGGCCATGGAACGAGCCTTTCATCGCAATCACCTTCTTCTTGCCGTTGAAGAACGAAGCCAGTTTCAGTGCGTTTTCATTCGCCTCGGCTCCCGAGTTACACAGGAACAACTGGTAATCGCTTTTGCCCGACAGGCGGCCGAGTTTTTCGGCCAGCTCCTTCTGCTGCGCAATGATTACGGAATTGGAATAAAATCCGATATTTTTCAGCTGGTTGGTCACCATCTCCACATAATGCGGATGGGTGTGGCCGATCGAAATCACGGCGTGACCGCCGTACATATCGAGGTATTTCGTCCCCTTGTCGTCCCACACGTAGGAGCCTTCAGCCCGCACAATGTTGATATCGTACAAAGGATATACATCAAACATTTTCATAGTACTCTGTTTTTATAGGAGAAAACCGGGTATTTCTTTTCTCGCCAGCGCGGGAGACTTTCCGATGCAGCCTACCCTGTCACACAGACGCAGGTTTAGAACGCAGCCGCTTTCAATCGCAAGCCGGCGCGCTGATCCAAACCAAACATCAGATTCATGTTCTGCACCGCCTGTCCCGACGCACCTTTGAGCAGGTTGTCGATCGCGCTCACCACCAGCAGCTTGTCGCCGTGCTTTTCCAGCGAGATCAGGCATTTGTTGGTGTTGACGACCTGTTTGAGATTGATATTCTTATCGCTCACAAACGTAAAGGCGGCATCTTTGTAATACTCCTTATACAGCGCGGCCATCTCCTCGAGCGGCCTATCGCAGTCGGTATAGATCGACGCGAGAATCCCGCGCGTAAAGTCGCCGCGATACGGAATGAAGTCGATTGCACTGTCGAAAGCTGGCATCAACGAGCGGATGCTTTCGCCGATCTCACGCAGGTGCTGGTGCTCGAATGCCTTATAGACAGACAGGTTATTGGCCCGCCAGCTGAAATGCGACGTGGCGGCCAGCTTCTGCCCAGCCCCGGTCGAACCGGTAGCGGCCGAAATGTGCACATCGCTGCGGAGCAACCCGGCTGCGGCCAGCGGCAGCAGTCCCAGTTGCAGGCAGGTAGCGAAACAACCCGGATTTGCGATGTTGCACGCCTCGCGTATTTTTTCACGGTTCATCTCGGGCAGGCCGTACACGAATGTCCGCTCCCCGAGCACTGCGCCCGCAGCCAGGCGGAAATCCTGGCTCAGGTCGATCACCCGCACCGAAGCCGGAACAGGAGTCGCTTCCAGGAACTTACGGGCATCGCCGTGACCGACGCAGAGGAAAATCACATCGACGCCCGAAAAATCGAGCTCTCCGGTGAAACGCATATCCGTATCGCCCAACAGATCGGCATGCACGTCACTGAGCAGATTGCCCGCATTGGAGTTGCTGTGCACGAACACCAGTTCCACCCCGTCGTGATTGACGAGAATACGGATAGCTTCGCCACCCGTATATCCCGCACCTCCTATGATGCCTACTTTAACTCTCTTCATGCGTATACTTTAAAGTATAGGGATGATTTACCTATTTCATTCCTTTGTTGACCTTGTACCAAATTTTGTTCTGGTTGCCGAAAATCTTACCGAAACCTTTGACGTCATCGCTGGTCCAGTCGCTCATCGTTTCGCCGTAAGCACCGAACGCATTGCTCATCAGGTCGTGCTCGCTCTTAATGCCGACCACCACGAAACGGTAAGGATGCAGATCGACGTACACGTCGCCGCTCACCGTGCGCTGGCTGCTCTCGAGCATGGCCTCCATGTCTCGCATCACCGGATCGTAGTACTGCCCCTCGTGCAGGTAATTGCCGTAGAAAGCGGCGATCTGGTCTTTCCAGAAGAGCTGCCATTTGGTCAGCGTATGTTTCTCGAGCATGTGATGCGCTTTGATGATAATCATCGGGGCGGCAGCCTCGAAACCTACACGGCCTTTGATACCGATGATGGTATCGCCCACATGCATGTCACGGCCGATCGCATAGGGAGCGGCCACGGCCTGCAAGGCCTGGATCGCCGCGATACGATCGTCGAAACGTTTGCCGTCGAGACCGACGAACTCTCCTTTCTCGAAAGTCAGCGTAATGCGGCGCGATTTGCTCTCCTTGAGCTGTGAGGGGTAAGCCTCTTCGGGCAGCGTCTCGCTCGAAGTGAGCGTCTCCTTGCCGCCTACCGACGTGCCCCAGATGCCTTGGTTGATCGAATATTCCGCCTTTTTAAAGTCGAAATCGACGCCGTGCGAGCGCAGGTAGCTGATCTCCTCTTCGCGGCTGAGGCGTTTCTCGCGGATCAGCGCGATCACTTCAATCTCCGGTGCGATGATGTTGAACACCATATCGAAACGCACCTGGTCGTTACCGGCGCCCGTACTGCCGTGGCAAAGGTAATCGGCTCCGATCTGCTCGGCATATTTGGCAATGGCCGTCGCCTGCGACATACGCTCGGAGCTGACCGAAATCGGATAAGTGGCATTTTTCAGCACATTGCCGAAGATCATGTATTTGATTGCCGTATTGTAATAGTCCTGCGTCACATCGAGCGCTACGTAGCTCTTCACGCCCAGATCGTAGGCGCGTTTCTCGATTTTCGCGAGTTCCTCGGCCGAAAAGCCGCCGGTGTTGGCCAGTGCGGCATGAACCTCGAGGCCCATCTCCTTGGCCAGATATATTGCGCAGTAGGACGTGTCGAGCCCACCGCTAAATGCCAATACAACTTTTTTCTTTTCCATTTTCGTTACTTTTTGTCTTACTAACTTGTCCTGCTAATTTTTAAATCAAGAGGTCCTCCTTCTCACAGCCTGCATCCCGGCCGCAACATGCGAACCGGAAGGCTTCCGATCTCCAGCGGTGAAGGCTACTCCTCCTCGAACCCTGCGGGCCGGGGAACTTTCACTTCATCGTGGGCGGGATCAAAAAGCATGGCTGTGCAGAGGCAATTTCGTCGTTGTTTGCTTTGCAGGATCGGATAGTTCACGCAGCTTTCGCAGCCTTTCCAGAACTGGTCGTCATCGGTCAGCTCCGAGAAAGTTACGGGGCGGTACCCCAGTTCGTTGTTGATTTTCATCACGGCCAAACCGGTGGTCAGGCCGAACAGCTTAGCACCTTTGAACATCTTGAGCGACAGGAAAAATGTCGCGGTCTTGATGGCTTTGGCCAAACCCAGCTTGCGGAATTTCGGATTGATAATCAAACCCGAATTGGCGACATAGTCGCCATGTCCCCAGGACTCGATGTAACTGAAACCGGCCCAGGTTCCGTCTTTGTGAAAGGCAATCACCGCCTTGCCGGCACGCATCTTGTTCGCTACATACTCGGGAGTACGTTTGGCAATACCAGTGCCGCGGGCTTTGGCGGATTCGGCCATTTCATCGCAGATAGCCTGCGCGAAGGGAGTGTGCTCCTCCGTGGCTACCAACACATTGAAATCTTCGATACTCATTCTAACACTCTAAATTTAAACGACGAAATTGTTTATGTACGGACGGCAGCGGCTCCTTGTCGCTGTTCGGCACGTACGAACTGCAAAAGTATGAAAAAAAGCTCAGAATAGGTCATAAGGGCGGGTTAAATTAAATTTTAAACAACTTCACCCTTTCGTGTCAGGATTCAATCGGCAATCCGACAAAACTTTCCCCGGGAGATCAACAATCGGAGAGGAATGGTATGGAAATTGTTCTCTGATTGAAACAATCCCCAATAAAAACGAATCCGCTATGAATTCATTATTATTAATCATTAATACGCTGTTAATCATGACACACACACTTCCTCCCCTCCCCTACGCCATGGACGCTCTCGCTCCGAAGATGAGTAAAGAGACTCTCGAATACCACTACGGCAAGCATTTGCAAACCTATATCGATAACCTCAACAACCTGATCAAAGGGACGCCTTACGAGAATATGACCCTGGAAGAGATCAGCGTGAAGGCCGACGGCCCGATTTACAACAACGGTGCGCAGGCCTGGAACCACGCATTCTTCTTCAACAGCTTCTCCCCGACGCCGAAATCGGCGCCCGAAGGAGCGTTGGCCGAAGCGATCAAACGTGATTTCGGTTCGTTCGACGCCTTCAAAGAGCAGTTCGGCAAAGCCGCCATCGGCCTGTTCGGATCGGGTTGGACCTGGCTGGCCGCAGATAAAAACGGCAAACTGGTTATCGTATCGGAATCGAATGCCGGCAATCCGTTGAAAAAAGGGCTGATCCCGCTGTTGGGCATCGACGTATGGGAGCACTCCTATTACATCGACTACCGCAACCGCCGGGCCGACTATGTAAAGAACTTCTGGGACATCGTCGACTGGAAGGTGATCGAAAAACGCTTCAAAAAATAACTCAATAGCGTGGCCCGTTCAGGGGGCCGCAACCCCTTGTGTCCGAAACCTGAACACACAGTGGCCACGCGACGAATGCCAAGAGGCGCTCAATCGAGCGCCTCTTCATGTTTCACATCAGCCCTGGTCAGACTGCCTCGAATTATTGCAGGAAGACATAATATACGACAATGCAGGCAATACCCGGTTCATCGTTGCGGGAAACAGCAAGAAAAATTCCGTCAAACTACAACCCCTACAGCATTCTGATCAGGATACCCCCATAAATACAAGATTTAGGAAGGGGCTCTCTCACCGCGAAAATTTGCTCCGGTGCAGTTTACCAGGTCTTGTTGTATAGCAGCTATTTCACCGGACGTTTCGGATTGCGGGGAAACCAACCTTTGCGCACGCGCTCTTTCTGCTCGAAAAGCTCTTTGATCGTCCACAACGATGAAAAAGCGAATACGCCAGCCAGTGCAGCGACCAGCACGTTGTCGGTGCAAAGCGACCAGACGATACCACCGATGCCCAATAACAGGAAAATCCACCAGCATCCGGTGCCCCAGTAATATTCGGCTTTCACTACAACCGGATGAAACAGGCCGATGATCAGAAATGTCGCGATCCCGATCACGAGACCCAACAAGTGGTATTGCATCAGAAATTCCATTGCTTTTCCTGTTTAGAGGTTCCGGTGGACAAATTCGATGCAACGTTCCATCAGGTGATTCCGGTAATTGCCCATCGAATGGTTCCGGTCGGGATAGATATACATCTCGAACGGTTTATCGTGCTGTACCAGACGCGCGACCATTTCGTACGTATTCTGGATATGCACATTGTCGTCGGCCGTGCCATGCGCGATCAATAGTTTGCCCTTGAGCCGGTCGGCAAAGTTGATCGGCGAGTTGTCGTCGTAACCCGACGGATTTTCATTCGGGTCACCGTTGTAGATTTCGGTATAAATCGTATCGTAAAAGCGCCAGGAGGTGACCGGAGCAACCGCAATCGCCATCTTGAACACGTCGTTGCCCTTCAAAATACAGTTCAGCGCCATAAAACCGCCGTAACTCCATCCGAAAATCCCGATCCGATCCGAATCGATGTAAGGGAGCGCACCCAAATAACGCGCTGCGGCGATCTGGTCTTCCACCTCATATTTGCCGAGCTGCTTGTACGTGCACTTCTTGAATTCGGATCCGCGAAAACCGGTCCCGCGCCCATCCACACAGGCGACGATATAGCCCTGCTGCACAAGTACGTCCTCCCAGCCCATACTCCAGCTGTCGGCCACACGCTGCGAGCCGGGCCCGCTGTACTGCACCATAAAAAGCGGATAGCTCCGGGTCGAATCGAAATCGGCCGGACGGATCATGTATCCATTGAACTCGATCCCCTCCGGGTTCCGGAATGTAAAAAACTCCTTTTCCGGCACATTCAGTTTCGAAAGCGTATTCCTCAACGCAACGTTATCCTCGAGGGTACGCACCAACTTGCCGTCGGCTGCGTGCAGCGTCACGCGGTTCGGCGTCGAGACATTCGAAAAATAGCTGATAAAATAACGGAACCCGCGCGAGGGAGCGACCGAGTAGGTACCGCTGCCGTCCGTCAGCCGGCGTTTATCCTTGCCGTTGAGCCTGATGCTGTAAAGGTCCCGCTTCAAGGGCGAAGTTTCGGTCGAAAGGTAATAGACCCGGTCGCCTTCGATCCCGGCCAGAGCGGTAACCTCCCATTCACCGGAAGTGATCCGGTTCAGGAATCCTTTCTCCGCACTATATAAATAAAGGTGCGTAAACCCGTCTTTTTCGCTGCGCACCACGAACCGCTCCCCATCGGGAAGGAATGTAACGCACTCGTCATCGACCCGCTCGACATACCGCGGATCACGCTCATCGTAAATCACCCGGGCAGATACTACTCCGGCATCCGTCCCCGCACCTGCTGCCAGGGCCGCCGCATCGCACAGCAACAGTTCGAAATGGTTTTGCGGACGATTCAGCCGGTAGACGAGCAAACCTCCGGCGGGCGTCCATTTGACCCGCGGAATATACTGGTCGGTCTCTTTCCCGGTGTCGATGCGGCTGCGCCGGCCGCTTTCCAGATTGTAGTTGTATACTTCGACGATCGAATTTTGTTCGCCCGCCTTGGGATATTTGAACGAATAGTTCTCCGGATACAAGTCCCCTTCGAAACGGTTCATGTTGTACTCCCTGACCCGGCTCTCGTCGAACCGCATCCACGCCAGGTTCTTTCCGTCGGGAGACCAGGCGAATGCGCGTGAAAAGCCGAACTCCTCTTCGTATACCCAGTCCGGAATGCCGTTGATGATGTGGTTGAACAGACCGTCCGTGGTAATTTGCCGCTCGGATCCGGTAGCCAGATCGACCACGTACAGATTATTCCCGCGCACAAATGCGACGCGCGTGGCATCGGGCGAAAATTGCGCCACCTGCTGCGGCCCGCCCGCCGAAAGCCGGATCAACCGGTCTTCTTCCCGGTCGTAGATCCAATACTCGGCAGTAAACGACCGGCGGTAGATCGGTTTTACCTCCGTAGTCAGCAAAATACGGCGTTCATCCGAACTGAATGCATAATCGGTGAACGGCAATACCGGTTGCTGTTGTTTGCTGTCGAACACCACAGCAGTCTGCTCTCCGGTCCCATAGCTGAATTCGAGGATTTTCCCGTCGCTCATGGTCGTGTAATGCTCTCCGTCGTTCATGCTGCGTACGCCCTGTACGGTGCGGGGTACGAAAATCCCCTGCTTCATGTCGTCGTAACCGAACCGTCCCGCTCCGGCAACGGGAGCCGCCGAGGAGCAGGTAACCGCCGAACAGAGGGTGAGCGCCATAGCCATCGTTTTTATGTTTTTCATACCGTCGTTTCGATCTTGATCCATGCATTACCCCTTCAGGAATCCTAACACGCCTTCAGGCTCAGGTCGAGGCTTTTGATCTGGTGCGTCAGCGCGCCAACCGAGATAAAATCAACGCCGCACTCGGCGTACTCGCGCAGATTCTTAAGCGTAATTCCCCCGGACGATTCGATCTCGGCCCGGCCGCCGATCAGTTTTACCGCTTCACGCGTCAATTCAGGGGTGAAATTGTCCAACATGATCCGGTCGCAACCGCCCGCAGCGAACACGTCGCGGATATCGTCCAGCGAACGGACCTCCACCTCGATCGGAATATCCTTGCCTTTCTCCTTCAGATATTCGCGCGTCAGCGGGATCGCCTTGAGGATACCACCGGCAAAGTCGATATGATTATCCTTAAGGATCACCATGTCGAACAGACCCATGCGGTGGTTTTCGCCTCCGCCCAACTTGACGGCGATCTTATCCAACACACGCATCCCCGGCGTCGTTTTGCGCGTATCGAGCACTTTGGTCTTCAACCCCTCGAGCTCTTTCACATAAACGGCCGTCTGTGTCGCCACGCCGCTCATACGTTGCATGATGTTGAGCAAGATCCGTTCGGCCTGCAGCAGCGAGATCAATCGTCCCTCGACGTAAAAGGCAATATCTCCGGGTTTGATCCGGGTCCCGTCCTCCAGGAGCTGCTCGAATTTCACCTCAGGATCCAGGCGCCGCAGCACCCGCCGGGCGACTTCAACGCCGGCCAAAATACCGTCCTGTTTCACCAGCAGTTTCATCCGTCCGCGCTGGTCATGCGGAATACAGGCCAGCGACGAATGGTCGCCGTCGCCGATATCCTCCCGGATCGCCAGCTCAATCAATTCATCGACGAAGGGAATATACTCTTCTTTCATAATGCTCATGTTTTAACCGGACAGCGCATACTGTCGCAATTACAATCGAATTTCGTACAAAGTTAAACAAAGTGGCGGCAATTCAAAAGCAGGACTTTCCGATTTGCGCGCCTTACAATCCGGAAGTCCATAAAAGTTTTTGCTTACAATTTACAACACATATTCTTTTCCCCACTTACGATTAGCTTACAAACCGCTTAAATTTGCATATTTTCAAGCACAATTTGTACTTTTACAGAGAATTTTTAACATCAATTACAAATCGGGTTACTTTTGTCATTGTGTTTAAAACAAATATAAACAACTGACACACAATAATAAAAGTGCGATCTTAAAAGTTTGAGCATCATAGGTACCCGAAAAACTTTCATTCTATCAGCTGCTATCCCGATTTATTTTGTAAAAAAAGAACCGAACCACACGACATGAAACCACTCAGAAGCGATATAACCACCCGGGGCCGCCGCATGGCCGGGGCCCGCAGTCTTTGGAGGGCGAACGGCATGAGGGACGAGCAGATGGGTCGTCCGGTCATTGCGATCGTCAATTCGTTCACGCAATTCGTCCCGGGACACGTCCACCTGCATGAAATCGGCCAGCAAATTAAGGAGTGGATCGCCGAAGAGGGTTGCTTCGCCGCAGAGTTCAATACGATCGCCATCGACGACGGAATCGCGATGGGCCACGACGGGATGCTCTATTCGCTCCCTTCACGCGAACTGATCGCGGACAGCGTCGAGTACATGTGCAACGCACACAAAGCCGACGCAATGATCTGCATCTCGAACTGCGACAAAATCACCCCCGGCATGCTGATGGCAGCCATGCGGCTCAACATCCCGGCAGTATTCGTCTCCGGAGGACCGATGGAGGCCGGACGTACAGCGGGAAAAGCCTACGACCTGATCGACGCAATGGTCAAGGGGGCCGACGATACAGTTTCCGAACAGGAATTAGCCGCGGTCGAGCATTCCGCCTGCCCGACCTGCGGCTCCTGTTCAGGAATGTTCACGGCCAATTCGATGAACTGCCTGACCGAAGCGCTCGGCCTTTCGCTGCCCGGCAACGGAACGATCCTCGCCACGCATGCGGCTCGCACCGACCTGTTCCGCAAAGCGGCCAAACTGATCGTCAAAAACACGAACGAATACTATTTCAACGATAACGACGCCGTACTGCCCCGTTCGATCGCCACGCGGGAAGCATTCCTGAACGCCATGTCGATGGACATCGCGATGGGCGGTTCGTCGAACACGGTTCTGCACCTGCTGGCCATAGCGCAGGAGGCGGGCGTGGAATTCACGATGAAAGACATCGACGCGCTCTCGCGCCGGGTGCCGGTCATCTGCAAGGTCGCGCCGAATTCCCACCACCACATCGAAGACGTAAACCGTGCGGGAGGGATTATGGCGATCCTCGGCGAACTCGACCGCGCGGGACTGCTCGACACCTCGGTGCACCGAATCGATTATCCCGACCTGAAAAGTGCAATCGCCGCAAACGACATCCTCTCGGCCAATGCGTCGGAGGAGGCCAAAGCACGCGCGCTGGCAGCGCCCGGCGGCAAATTCAACCTGGAACTCGGTTCGCAGGACAATACCTACCCCGAGGCCGATACCGACCGTAAACAGGGCTGCATCCGCGACATGGAGCACCCCTATCTCAAGGACGGGGGGTTGGCCGTGCTGTTCGGCAACCTGGCCGAAGACGGCTGCATCGTCAAAACGGCCGGCGTAGACGCATCGATCCTCCGTTTCGAGGGCAAAGCCCGCGTATTCGAATCACAGGAAGAAGCATGCGAAGGAATCCTCTCAGGCAAGGTTAAAGCCGGCGACGTGGTGATTATCCGCTACGAAGGCCCCAAAGGGGGCCCCGGTATGCAGGAGATGCTCTACCCCACCTCCTACCTGAAAAGCATCAAAATCGACAAGCAGTGCGCACTGGTGACCGACGGCCGTTTCTCGGGAGGCACCTCGGGCTTGTCGATCGGACACGTATCGCCGGAAGCAGCCGCCGGAGGCAACATCGCACTTGTCCGCAACGATGATCCCATCCTGATCGACATTCCCAACCGCACGATCCGCATCGACCTTCCGGACAAAGAGTTGCTACAGCGCCGCAAAGAAATTGTCCGCTTCGAACCCGAAGGACGCGAACGAGTCGTCAGCAAGGCCCTAAGGGTCTACGCCAGCCAGGTCACTTCGGCCGACCGCGGCGGCGTCCGGGAAATTCGCTGAGCGCTTCACACCTGCGGGCTACTCCCCTCCCGTCCCCGGAAACACTCCGAAAACTTACCGGTACAAATTACAGCCAAGCCGTCCCGGTTGGTGCTAAAGGGTATTTTGCCACTGTCCCGGACCTGCCAGACTGGCTGTCCAAACACCCTGAAGCCGGAACTCTCCCAGAGCTGAAAAAGTTGTACGGAAAAGATTAGAATAAAAAGGAGATCAACATTTTGAAACAGTATGCAGATATGTCGAACCCACACAAGGTAAAAGGAGCGGAAGCTCTGCTGTTATCGCTGTTGGCCGAAGGCACCGATACGCTCTTCGGCTACCCCGGAGGTGCCATCATTCCGGTATACGATCACCTCTACGGCTATACCGACCGGCTGCACCATATCCTGACGCGCCACGAACAGGGTGCGGTACATGCCGCGCAAGGTTACGCACGGGCTACGGGCCGGGTCGGCGTCTGCATGGCCACTTCGGGCCCCGGCGCCACGAATCTGGTCACCGGCATTGCCGACGCCATGATCGATTCGACGCCGCTGGTCTGCATTACGGCCCAGGTCGCAGCCGCTGCATTGGGTTCCGACGCTTTCCAGGAAGCCGACATCATCAGCATGACCATGCCCGTCACGAAATGGAATTTCCAGATTACCCGTGCGGAAGAAATTCCGGGAGCGATAGCCAAAGCCTTTTACATCGCCCGGTCAGGCCGTCCCGGCCCCGTAGTGATCGATTTCACGAAAAATGCGCAGAACGAAGATATGGTTTTCAGTTACACGCCCTGCGACTATCTGCGCAGCTACCAGCCGACGCCACCGCTGCAAGCCGCTGACATCACGCAGGCGGTAGAGATGGTCAATGCGGCTGAAAAACCCTTGCTGCTGGTCGGGCAGGGAGTCAAACTCTCCGGCGGGGAACGGGCCGTGATCGCACTGGCCGAAAAAGGGGGAATCCCGATGGCGGAAACACTGATGGGCATTTCAGCGGTACCCAACGCCCATCCACTTTTCGTCGGCAACCTAGGCATGCACGGCAACCTGGCAGCCAACGAAATGACCCAGCAAAGCGACCTGATCGTCGCCGTGGGCATGCGTTTCAGCGACCGCGTGACGGGAGACGTCAAGAGTTATGCTCCCCATGCCCGGATCATACATATCGACATCGATCCGGCGGAACTGAATAAAAACATTCCTGTCGCGCTGGCCGTCCATGCCGATGCGAAAGAAGCCCTCGAGGCCATGCTGCCCGGCATCCGGTACAAAGAACGCACGCAGTGGCTCGCCCTCGCAACCGCCAAACGGCGCGAGGAAGACGATACAGTCGTTCGCCATGACATGCACCCCCGGGGCGACGGCATCACGATGTGCCAGGCCGTGAGCGCACTGGCCGACGCCGAACACGGCGATGCCGTCATTGTCACCGACGTGGGGCAAAACCAAATGTTCGGGGCACGCTACTCGCGTTTCAACTCCACGCGCAGCTTCATCACCTCGGGTGGCCTCGGCACGATGGGGTTCGGGCTGCCCGCAGCCATCGGAGCAAAGCTCGGCATGCCCGGGCGGGAGGTGGTGGCCATCCTCGGCGACGGAGGCTTCCAGATGACGATACAGGAGTTGGGGACGATCAAACAGGAACAATTGGGCCTGAAAATCGTCGTGCTGAACAACTCCTATCTGGGTATGGTCCGCCAGTGGCAGCAACTTTTCCATGACCGCCGCTATTCGTTCACCCCGATGGACAATCCGGATTTCACGATGATCGCGTCGGCTTACGGCATTCCTGCCGACCGGGTCAGCGACCCGGCGGAACTCCCGGGCGCAATGCGCAAACTGGCCGACACTCCGGGCCCCTATTTCCTCGAAGTGGTCGTCCGCCCCGAAGAGAACGTATTCCCGATGGTACCCGCAGGAGAATCGCTGTCAAACGTCATGTGCAAAGAGTAAAGTTATGGAACAGGAATATATCGTCATCGCTTTCACGGAGAATCAAATCGGTGTACTGAACCGCATCACGGGGCTTTACCTGCGCCGCAAAATCAACATCGAGAGCCTGAAAGTCTCGGAAAGCTCGATCAAGGGGATCAGTATGTTCGTTATTTCGGCTTTCACGACCCACGAGATCATCGAACGGCTCGTCAAGCAACTGCGCAATATTATCGACGTCATTCAGGTGGAGTTCTATTCCAACGAAGAGTTGATCACCCAGGAAATCGCCCTGTATAAAATCTCGGCTGAAATTCTGCGGCAAAGCGACACGGTAGACCGGATCATCCGGCAATGGAACGCCCGTTTCATCGAAATCAATCCCGCATACGTGGTGGTCGAGAAAACCGGGACGCGCGAAGAGATCGACCGCATGAGGGAAACGCTCGCAGAGGAGAAGCTGCTCGACGAATTCACACGCTCGGGCAGCGTCGTGCTGCACCGCGAATCGGTGGAAGAGAAACTGCAGGGGAAAATATAGGATCTGCAAACCCGGCAAGAGTGCACACCGATTCGATCCGGTATCTCCGGCTGCTTGCAAACGGATGCCGCTGCGTTTCCGACAAGCAGACAGGGGAACGGGACCATTTAAAGTCTGGACAAACAAAGAAATAAACCAACTGTAAGATTAAATCTGAAAAATCATGGCAAAAATGAATTTCGGCGGCGTCGAGGAGAACGTTGTCACCCGCGAAGAGTTTCCGTTGAGCAAAGCGCTCGAAGTGCTTAAGGGCGAGACCATCGCCATCATCGGCTACGGCGTTCAGGGACCGGGACAGTCGCTGAACCTGAAGGATAACGGTTTCAATGTGATCGTCGGCCAGCGCAAAAATTCGAAAACCTGGGACAAAGCTATCGCAGACGGCTGGGTTCCCGGGGAAACGCTTTTCGAAATCGAAGAGGCCTGCCAGCGGGCTACCATCATTCAATACCTGCTGTCGGACGCTGCCCAGATCGCCGTATGGCCTACTGTCAAAAAGCACCTGACCGCCGGGAAAGCGCTCTATTTTTCACACGGCTTCGGCGCTACCTACTCCGAACGCACCGGCATCATCCCGCCGAAAGATATCGATGTCATCATGATCGCCCCGAAAGGTTCGGGTACCTCGCTGCGCCGGCTCTTCCTCGAAGGGCGCGGGCTGAACTCCAGCTATGCGATCCTGCAGGACGCTACCGGCAAAGCCTGGGATCGTGTCATCGCATTGGGTATCGGCGTAGGGTCGGGGTACCTGTTCGAAACTACGTTCAAAAAAGAAGTTTACTCCGACCTGACCGGTGAACGCGGTACGCTGATGGGCGCTATTCAGGGGATTTTCGCGGCACAATACCAAGTACTGCGCGAAAACGGACACACTCCTTCCGAAGCGTTCAACGAAACAGTCGAAGAGCTCACCCAGAGCCTGATGCCGCTGGTTGCTGAAAACGGTATGGACTGGATGTATGCGAACTGCTCGACTACTGCACAGCGCGGGGCGCTCGACTGGTGGAAACCGTTCCGCGATGCAACGTTGCCGGTATTCAAAAAGCTATACGACGAAGTGGCTGCCGGCAATGAAGCCCAGCGTTCGATCGACAGCAACAGCAAGACAGACTACCGCGAAAAACTCGATGCCGAACTCAAAGAGATGCGTGAAAGCGAAATGTGGCAGGCCGGTGCGACGGTGCGCAACCTGCGTCCCGAACGCAACAAGTAACCTTACCAGGTATCTTCATGTAAAAACATCAAAGCCTGCCCGGATGAGCAGGTTTTGATGTTTTTATTATTCGATGTATCTATAAATAGAGACGATCGGCAAAAAGAAAATCGACCGAAAGCTAAAACCCTCCTTCAGGTTCCCAGCCGGAAAAAACACAGTAACCTGCGTACCATACGGTTATGCAAACCTATCCGGGAAGAGTGGAAATCGGAATTTTCTCCTTGATGCAAGGCGGCCTGGCCTGCTCCCATGGAAGCGGCTATGATCGGGTTCCAGAAGCGGGCCCGCCGTCGCCTGTTGAATCCATGGCAGCCAAACGGGACATGCCCTCCGTTCAACTGATAGCAAAGCCAAGGGTAGGTATCGAATGAAAAGTGCGCCGCCACTTCAACCGGAGGAATACTGAAATTCGGCTCCAGTTTGGGAGCTTCCACGGCAAAAAACACATCTTCATAATAGCGGGATTCGGTGACACGCTCCTTATAGTAAGCTACCCGGTCGGCATGGTCAGTCAGCAAACGATAGATCGTCCCGGTACGCCTGAGCGACAAACCGCCGTTGCCTACCTTATTCCGGACAATGTGCCTTTGATAATGGTTCTTTCCGCTCAACAGGCTTTTCAACCGGGAACATACTTTATAAACCGGATTGGCATAAAGCGGACGGGAAGGCCAGGGGGCACCGACATAATCATATCCCCGGGCACACCACTGCGCCAGTTCGTCCCGGAAGACAAAAGCATCCGTCTGGTAAATCAGGATATATTCCCAATTCAGAAAACGCCGGTAAAATTCGGCCGACAGCATCAAGTGGTTGTAGCCGTAGCGTCCCGCAAAAAAAGAGGGATCGAAACTCTCTATCCTGCAGGACGGGAAACGCATCATGACCGGAGTCATATCGAGCCCTTCGGGAATCACAAACGTAATCGGATAGCCGCCCAACACAGCGAAACACCGCTCCAGCGACAACCATTCGTCAGGATTCAGTGCAGTGCGGTAAAGCGGAACAACCACATTCACGGGAGGGAGAGTCTGTTGATTCAAGTGCTGGAAATTTAGGATAACGACAATACTTTACTCAGATGAGCGTGCAACTGGATCGGAGTCAGGTTCTGCCGAATGTGCCCTTTCCGGGCCACGGAAATCGTCCCGCGCTCTTCCGAAACGGCGATCACCAACGCATCGGTCACCTCGGAAGCGCCGAGTGCCGCCCGGTGCCGCATCCCGAATTCCGAAGGCACAACTTCACGCTCGGTTGAAGGGAGCACACACCGTGCCGCAGCGATCCTTCCGTTCGCAATCACGATCGCTCCGTCATGCAACGGTGAATTTTTGAAAAATATTGTTTTAATCAGGGCCGACGACACCCTGGCATCAATCGGTTCACCCCGCTCGATCAACGGATCGAGACTGATGCTGCGCCCGATCACAATCAGTGCGCCGGTCTTCGAAGCGGCCATATCCGCACAAGCATTCACGATCGGATCGATCCATTCCAACGCCCGGTCGATCGACTGGCGCGATTTGAACCACCTGCCGAAAAGCGTATTTTTTCGATGTGAATACTGCGTTCCGAGCAACAGCAGGAACCGCCGGATTTCCTGTTGGAACACCACGATCAGCGCGATCACGCCGACCCCGATGATCTGTCCCAGGATCATACTCAGCAACTCCATTTTCAACACTCTGACCACAATCCATAGCAGATATACGATCAGGATGCCGACCACGATCCTCAATGCGTTCGTACCCCGTGTAAGCCGGTAGATCTGGAACATGATCAGCGCGACCACGAGGATATCGATGATGTCGATCAGCGTTATGTCGATAAAGCCCATACGGGAACAAAGATAATAAAGTAATCATAAAAACGGCAACTGTTTTCACAATTGCCGTTTTGGTATGAAAATCGGACAGGTAACGAAAATCCCTACCCGCGTTGTTTCCGGTTGATCATGTCGTACGCGACCGGTGTGGCCACGAATACCGACGAGAAGGTACCCATCACGATACCGAACATCAGCGCGAAGATAAAGCCGCGGATCACCTCGCCGCCGAACAGGAAGATCGCCAACAGCACGACGAAAGTGGTTCCCGCCGTATTGACCGTACGGGCCAACGTACTGTTGATAGCGTTGTTGATGTTATCGCGTACGCTCCGTTTCGGATAGAGTTCCTGATACTCGCGAATACGGTCGAAGATTACCACCGTGTCGTTGATCGAGTAACCGATAATCGTCAGGATCGCAGCGATGAACGACTGGTCGATCTCCATATTGAAAGGCAACAGCCCATGCAGCATCGAGAAAATACCGATCGTGATGATCGCGTCGTGGGCCAGCGAGATCACACCGCCCATACCCCACTGCCAGCGTTTGAAACGCAGCATGATATAAATTCCGATGGCCAACAAGCTGAACAATACGGCGATAAACGAATTTACCGTAATATCGTGCGCCACGCTCGGGCCGACCTTGTCGGAACTGATGATGCCGTACGGACTGGTCTGGGTCGTCTGGAACTCGGATTCGGTCAATTTTTGGGTCATCAGCGGCGAAAGCGACTGGTAAAGCATCGATTCGATTTCGGCGGTCACATTGTCGCCCGCGTCGTCATACTTGTACTGCGTTACGATACGCATCTGGTTCTCCTTACCGAACTGCTTCACCTCGTAGCTCGAACCTTCGAAAACGGGCTGCAATGCTTCGCGCACCTCGTTGGCGGTCACGGGACGGTCAAAGCGCACGACGAAAGCACGTCCGCCGGAGAAATCGACGCCGTAACTCAGACCTCGGGTCGCCAGCGATACGACAGTCGCTACAACCAATGCAATGGAAATAATATAAGTGATGTGACGCAGTTTGATAAAGTCGATATGCGTATGGGCCAGGAAATTCTCCGTATACTTGTTCGAGAAGCGGATCTTCCAACCCTTGTTGAGCATTCCGGTAAAGATCAGGCGCGTGATGAAGATTGCGCAGAAGAGCGAGGTCAGGATACCGATGATCAGCGTCGTGGCAAAACCCTGAACAGGTCCCGTACCGAAAATGAACAGCACAATACCGGTAATCAGCGTGGTCAGGTTACCGTCGATAATGGCAGACATGGCGTTCTTGAAACCCTCTTTGAGCGACAGGGCCAAGCCTTTGCCCGCCCGGAGTTCCTCTTTCACGCGTTCATAGATGATCACGTTCGCATCGACGGCCATACCCATCGTCAATACGATACCGGCGATACCCGGCAGTGTCAGTACGGCTCCGAACGACACCAATACGCCCAGCAAGAAGAACAGGTTGCATATCAATGCAATACCGGCAACAAGGCCCGCCGTATTGTAATAGAAGATCATGTAAATCAGAACCAGGATGAACGCGAGGATAAACGACATCATACCGGCGTTGATCGACTCCTGTCCCAGCGACGGGCCGACCACGGTATCCTGGATAATCCGGGCAGGCGCGGGCAGTTTACCCGACTTGAGGACGTTGGCCAAGTCTTTCGCCTCCTGGATCGTAAAATTGCCGGTGATCGAAGAACGGCCGCCTTCGATCTCCTGGTTCACACGCGGAGCCGAGTAGACATAACCATCAAGGACGATCGCGACGCTGCGGCCGATGTTGTCGGCGGTCAGGCGAGCCCACGAACGGGCGCCGGCAGCGTTCATCACCATACTAACCTCTGCCGATGCACCGTGCTGCGAATATTCCTCGCGCGCCTCGGTTACGACACCGCCGTCGAGCGGAGCTTTGCCGTCGCGCGTATTGGCTTTGATCGCATAAAGATCGAAAATCGTTTCACCCGGATCGGAAGCCTTGATGCCCCACAGCAGTTTCACATCGCGCGGCAACAGCGCCTTCACCTGCGGCAGGTTCAGGTAACGGTTCACCGTAGCGGTATCGAACGACAATGCACGGCCCACTACCGGACCTGCACCGAGCTGCCCCTGCTGGTCAACGATCGGCTGCAGTTTTGCAAAAAGCGGGTATTGTGCACTCATCGCCGAAGTGTCATGCACCTCTGCGGCGGGTTTGTTCTGGGGTGCGAGGCTGTCCAGTTCTTTGAGCAGCGACGATTCCTCTTTGGCCTCTGTTTTGGCTACAGTGGAATCGGCGGCCAAAATGGCCTCCGCTGTCGTTTTGGCAACGCTATCCGTTGCACCGGCCAGGCTGCCGGCAGCCTGCAGGTCGCGGATCAGCGCATTGGCCTGTTCGAGGGCGGGATAAATCTCGTTGTTTTCGTAAGTGGCCCAGAATTCGAGGCTGGCCGTTCCCTGCAGCAACTTGCGGACACGCTCCGGCTCCTTGACGCCGGGCAATTCCACCAGAATACGGCCGGAATTTTCGAGGCGCTGGATATTGGGCTGTGCCACACCGAAACGGTCGATACGGTTGCGCAGCACGTTGAACGAGTTGGCAATGGCACCTTCTGCCTGCTCGCGCAGTACGCGGATCACCTGTTCGTTGGTACTGGCCGGGGTAATCACCTCGCGCAACTCGGGCGTATTGAAAATGTAGCACAGCTTGCCGCCGTCCGACACCTTCTCATAAGCCGAGGCGAAGAGCGTAATATAGTCGCTGGTGCTGCTTTTCTGGGCCTCCCGGGCCTGGGCGAGCGCCTGGTTGAACACCGGGTCCTTGCTGTCGTTGGACAGTGCGCGCACGACGTCTTCAACCGAAATCTCGAGCATGACGTTCATACCGCCGCGCAGGTCGAGACCGAGGTTGATCTCTTTCTCCTTGCACTCCTTGTAGTTGAACTTCACGAACCCGAGGTTATACACGGGCTGCGACTTGACGGAGTCCAGATAATTCTGCTCCTTGACCGGATCCCCGGCGGCATAACGGGCGGCTTGCTTCTCGACATGGCGCGTCACAAACGTGAACGAAAGCTGGTACGCGCAGGCTATTGCAAGAACAATCGCCAGAAATTTTAGTGCACCTTTATTCTGCATGTTGTTTGGATTTATATACTTTAAATGTTAACTCGTTCATTCACACAATGTGCATTTGGAGTGCAAATCTACACATTTTTTCATCAAATACAACCAAAAGGAAGCTTTTCAGAGGGTGAATTTTGCGCACCCGGAAGTACCGGGGCGGCGGGAACCGGGGAAATATGCTATATTTGTCAGGCACCATCTTTGCGCGAACCAAAGTAACCTAACCTTGACCGGATATGGAATTCGAGACCGTTCCCCGTTTTTTTGTCCTGCAATGGATCGAGAAGTACCTGTTTCAGTGGGGCTTCTCGGACGCCGCAGCCGACCTGATCACTTTTCTGGTAGCCTGCGGACTGGCCGTGCTGCTGCTCTGGCTGCTGAACTTCATCGGGACCTGGATACTGACCCATATCGTCGCACTGGCCGTACACCGCAGCCGCACGCTGTGGGACGATTTCCTGATGCGCCGCCATTTTTTCAACCGCATCATCAAGTGCCTCACCGGGGCTTTATTGCTCTTTTCGGCCCGAATCATCTTCGCAGGTTACAACCCGGCGGTCATCACCGGTATCGAAGTAACCGCGCGCGTCTTCATCACCGTTATGGGTGCACTGGCCTGCGGATCGTTCCTCGATGCGCTGAACGACGTCTATAACTCGAAACCGATCGCCAAGCAGAAATCGATCAAAGGGATCGTCCAAACGGCCAAACTGGTGATCTACATCATCGCAGGCATTATCGGCATCGCAATCCTGCTGCGCAAGGACCCGACCCAGCTGCTCGTCGGACTGGGTGCCTCGGCGGCCATCATGTCGCTCGTGTTCAAGGATACTATCCTGGGCTTCGTCGCATCGATCCAGATTTCGGCACAGGACATGATCCATCCCGGCGACTGGATCGAAATGCCGTCGAAAGGGGCCGACGGTGTCGTGACGGATATCAACGTAAGCAATGTAAAGGTGCGCAACTGGAACAATACGATCACCATGATCCCGATCTACTCGCTCGTCTCGGAAGCTTTCACCAACTGGCGCAGCATGGAAGAGAGCGCGGGCAGACAGTTCCGTCGACCGTTGTACTTCGACGTGACCAGCCTCGGCGAACTGACCCCGCAACAGGTAGAGGCCATCGAAAAACATCCGGCCGTCACGGCCGCTGCAATCAAGATGCAGCAAATTTTCAGGGAGACCAATACGGGACACGCCGTGCTGAATCTCGCCCTGTTCCGGTGCTATGCGCAAGCATACCTGAGCCAGCACCCGCAGATCGCCGCAGATCAGACGCTGATCGTACGCTACCTGCCTTTCGACGAAAACGGAATTAAACTCGAGCTGTACGGCTACTCTGCCAAAAAGCGATTCGCTTTCTACGAGGCGATCGTGGCGGATATAATCAACCACCTGTTCATCGCTGCGCCGGTCTTCGGGCTGAAATTCTACCAACGTCCGTCGGCATCGCAAAGCGCCGTACTGCTTGCCGGGACCGATGACACGGACAGGAACGATAGCCATGACACGCTCTTGTCCGGCAGTGCGCACTAAAAACAGGCAATCGGTATATATAAAAACATTCAAGGGGGCGCAACCGCACCCCCTCTCTTATTTACGATCCGACGAACGGGATCAGAACAGACAAACCAGTCTACACCGCTTTGGCATCATTCTCGGCGATGATACGCAGTGCACATTCAAGAATGCAGGAATCGTCGAGCGTTACCACGCCGCCGTCCGGTCCCTTCTCGATATGGATTCCGACGGGAGCGCCCGCCCCATCGAAATGCCTGCCTCCAAAATAATTCCTTACTTCATCCACACTCACTCCCACTTCCTCTGCAATGCGCTGCGAACTGCCACTGGGCAATTTGTCTTTGATCCTACGCAGCTCGTTGAATGTAATTACCATGATCCGTGAAGTTTTAGTTTATATTATGACCGCTCTGCGGTACCTTGTTGACTGTGTTTAAAAATACATGAAATAAAAATTAATTCAAAATATTTCACGATAAAAAACCGCTTCGGGACGAAATTCCGTGCCGTGTCGGACGATTTGTCAGGTGCAAATGTCATGCCTTCTGCCAAAGGCAGTCTCTCTGACAGTAAAACGGATGAAATGCCCCGTAATTGCCTCTTGGCACAAACATTGTTAAAAATTACGGCAAACTGAGCAACATACGATCAGATACGAGATAACACTAATATAGAGAAATAATAACTAATAAACCTGAGAAATATTATGGGAAAGATTATCGGAATTGACCTCGGAACCACGAACTCCTGCGTTGCCGTTATGGAAGGCAACGAGCCCGTTGTGATTCCCAACAGTGAAGGACACCGCACGACGCCGTCGATCGTGGCATTCGTGGACAATAACGAACGGAAAGTGGGCGATCCGGCCAAACGTCAGGCCATCACGAACCCCAAACGCACGATCACCTCGATCAAGCGTTTCATGGGCGAGACTTACGACCAGGTATCCAAGGAGATCGGCCGCGTAACCTATCCCGTCGTCAAAGGCGACAACAACACGCCCCGCGTAGAAATCGAAGGGCGCAAATACACGCCGCAGGAGATCTCGGCGATCATCCTGCAAAAGATGAAAAAAACCGCGGAGGACTACCTGGGCACCGAGGTGAGCGAAGCCGTCATCACGGTTCCGGCTTACTTCTCCGACTCGCAGCGCCAGGCTACCAAAGAGGCCGGCGAAATCGCGGGCCTGAAAGTACGCCGCATCATCAACGAGCCGACTGCCGCAGCACTGGCCTACGGCTTGGACAAAGCGCACAAGGACATGAAAATCGCCGTATACGACCTCGGTGGCGGTACGTTCGATATTTCGATCCTCGAACTGGGCGACGGCGTTTTCGAAGTGAAATCGACCAACGGCGATACCCACTTGGGCGGTGACGACTTCGACCACGTAATCATCGACTGGATGGCCGAAGAGTTCCAGAAACAGCACAACATCGACCTGCGCAAGGATCCGATGGCGATGCAGCGCCTGAAAGAGGCCGCAGAGAAGGCTAAGATCGAACTTTCGAGCGCCACCTCGACCGAGATCAACCTGCCGTATATCATGCCGGTGGACGGTATTCCACAGCACTTAGTGATGACCCTTACCCGCGCGAAATTCGAACAACTGGCCGACAAGCTGATCCGCGACACCATCGAACCCTGTAAAAAGGCCCTTGCCGATGCAGGCCTCACGACCAGCGACATCAACGAGGTGATCCTCGTGGGCGGCTCGACCCGTATCCCGGCCATCCAGAAGGTAGTAGAGGATTTCTTCGGCAAAACTCCGTCAAAGGGCGTGAACCCGGACGAAGTGGTGGCCGTAGGCGCTGCGATCCAGGGCGGTGTGCTGACCGGGGAGGTAAAAGACGTGCTGCTGTTGGACGTCACCCCGCTGTCACTGGGTATCGAGACGATGGGCGGCGTGTTCACGCGCCTGATCGACTCCAACACGACAATCCCGACCCGCAAGAGCGAAGTTTTCTCGACCGCCTCGGACAACCAGCCGTCGGTAGAGATCCACATCCTGCAGGGTGAACGCCAGATGGCACGCGACAACAAAACGATCGGCCGTTTCCACCTCGACGGCATTCCCGCTGCACCGAGGGGTGTGCCCCAGATCGAAGTGACCTTCGATATCGATGCGAACGGCATCCTCAACGTATCGGCCAAGGATAAAGGTACGGGCAAGGAGCAGAAAATCCGCATCGAGGCTTCTTCGGGCCTGACCGAGCAGGAGATCCAGCGCATGCGCGACGAAGCGAAAGCCAACGAAGCGAAGGACAAAGAGGAGCGCGAGCGTGTCGACAAGGTAAATGCCGCCGACAGCATGATCTTCTCGACCGAGAAACAGCTCAAGGAGTACGGCGACAAACTGCCGTCGGACAAGAAGAGCGCGATCGAAGCGGCTCTCGGGAAACTCAAAGAGGCCCACAAAGCCCAGAACCTCGCCGACATCGACAAGTACACCACCGAACTGAACAACGCTTGGCAGGCTGCTTCGCAGGACATTTACAATGCCCAGAATGCGGCGGGCAGCCAGGCCCAGGGTGCGGCCGACAGCGGAAACGCAGGTGCAGGTTCGGCAGGAAATGCCTCGGCAGGCAGCGGTTCGGCCAGCGGCGACAACGTAACCGACGTGGAATTCGAGGAGGTAAAATAACCCCGGCCATACAACGACGACAAGAGGAACCTTTTTAGGTTCCTCTTTTTTATTGCTGGCCGGCCTGCGCAATTATCCCGGAGCGATAAGCCGAGAGACACCGGAGACACTCATACACATCTCACGTACATACCTCACGGCCCTGCATATCGATCCGCAACGGGCGGCCCTGGAGTGTAACCTGCGCGAGCGAATCGTTCCCGAAATCGAAGGCATCCTCATACTGCAACGGAATCGCCACTTCGCCCGAATGGCGGATATAGCCGCAAAGACCGTCCTTGCGAACCAGCAGCAATTCCGACTCGCGCACATCGCCCATCCAGTCGTAAACCGGAGCGACCCGTTCGTCTCCGTTCCGGTCGTACAATCCGATCTTACCGTCGTAAGAGACACGCGCGACTCCATGCCGGCAATCCCAGTCGACCGATTCATAAATGGGCGGCAATACTTCGCGCCCCTCTTTGTCGATCAGCCCGAACTGCCCGCCGACACAAACCACCGCGCGGCCCTCGAGGAAATCGTCGGCCCAATCGTACTGCAAAGGAATGGCGATCTCACCACTGCTGTGCAGATATCCCCATTTGGTTCCCTGCTGCACGCAGATCAATGCTTCCGCCATCGGCCCGGCCCAGTCATACGCCGAGAGATCGGTCGGACCCGGCACTGCGGGAATTTCAGTTTCGGCCGACAATGTTCCAACGGAGCCGACCGGTTCGGATGAAACACGAATCCGTTCCATTAACCTTGGCGGCAAGACAATCTCCGTGGGATCATCGGCCAAAGCCTCGAGTATCGCCGACAAGTCCTCTCCCTGTGGCGGCGTATACCGGCTTTGCTGCAGCATTTGCGTAAGCTGCCGCATCGGGCCGCAACCCGGCTGGCGCGCCAGGTCGTCAAACAGGTGCAGCAGCGAGGAACGGAGCACCGGAGTACGGAAAACCGAATTGCCGTTGAGTGCGCGATAGGCCTCCGGCGATGCACTCAGCACGGTCAGTCCCAGCGCCAGGTTGGCCAATGCCACACGATCATCAGCCGCATGCTCCGCATAGTCGTCCATCTGCGGAACGCACATCGCTTCGTAATTGACAAGCCGGATCGCACCGCCGGGCATAACGATGATATTGGCGGGCTTCAACGCGCCATGCACGAGCGGTGTCCGCAACAACCAGGCTGCCATCCGGCAAAACCCCTTCCTCAGCGCCACAAGCGACGCCCTCTCCCCCCGGTCGCACACGCCTGCGAGAAAATCGCCGAGAAGCACCCCTTGCGGCCGCTCTGCCAGTACCATATCGACATAATGAAAGTGCTCCGACGCATCGAACAGCAGCATCTCCCCACTCCGGAACAAATATTCGGCGAGGTAAGGCGCACGCACCTGCTGCAGGTAAGCGGCCCGCTGCCGCGCCTGCACATTCCGGCGTTCATAATCTTTCAACGGAAATCGCAACTCATACGGACGGCTGTTCCACCACACCCGGAAAACGGCAACCGCGCCGCCGCAGTGCAGGCTGTAATGCGGCTCCCCGTTTTCACTTTCAAGGTGAATCCCTTCCAGCGTTTTGAAGCGTCCCTCGGGATTGGCGAGGGTTTCGAGCAACTGATCGATTGAGGCTATCATAATTCCTAATCCATTAACGTGACTGAAACCGAACCGATATTCATCATGCCGATCAGGTCGGTCATCGACGCATTGTAACTGACGCCCCGGAACGTACCGGGCGCACAACCGCGCAACGCAGTGATATTTTCGTTATAGAGCGGGGGCATGACACTCGACATCCGGTACAGCAAACGGGCGTACCGCTGTTCCGGCAGTTCTTCTTCCGAAGCGGCGAAGACCACAGGGGTTTTGGTCAGGTCCGAAGAGATATGAATATTCATCAGCAGTGCATTGCCGTCATCGGTACCCGTCCCGCGAATGCGCGCGGCGAGTTCGGACAACCCTTCCTCGTCACTGTCCGACGCTTCGCCGTCGGTGATATTGAAAATCGCAGGCGGGTAACATTCGCGGTGATCCCGCACCGCACACCAGTCCCGGACCAGTTCGTACGCATGCAGCAGCGCGGCGTACATCGGCGTCTGTCCTTCGGCAAACGGCGCGATCCACTCCCGCTGTTCGACCACCGAAAAGAGCGTCCGCCCGTCGGGAAGCCGCCGCTCCCGTTGCACCTGCCGGCGCGGAGTGTCGCGTTCATACAGTTCCGAAGGTTTGACGACCAAACGCTTTCCTTTGGACAGTAACGGCTCGACCCGCTCGCCGTGATACCCCAGCACCGCAATGTCGAAATAGTCGCGGTAACCCTCTTCGCGTCGGCTGCGATGCAGCAGCTCGCCGAGGAGCATATTAACGGTAGCGGCGACCGCCTCGGCTTTGGAAACCGTACGGCCGTACAGCGAGGTCGGCTCTTCCATCGAGCCGGACTGGTCGATCAAAATAACGAACAGCGCAGGGGATTTCCTGCTGATTCGGGCGGAATACATAACAGTGAGGGTAAAATTTTGATTTGTAAGTTACAAAATTTCCCCGAATCATTATTCCATTTAGTCCGGAAATTCACAAGATTTAACCGAAAAACATACAACATTCGGACACAAAATACGCCTTACTCCCCGATTTTGCATCCGTCGCGGTCTATATAAAAATAGTCTTCCTGCAACCGCACCTTGGCCCGGCCTTCACGAAAAGCTCCGGCAAAAGGATAAACGGGCGCCACCGATTCACGGCCACCGGCATCGATAAAACCGTACAGCCCCTCGCGGCAAATCCGGGCACGCCCCTCGCGCAACGGCATCACCTCGGTGTATTCCGGGAAACGGCTCAGTATACGCCCGGTTGCATCGATCGCCCGCCAGCATCCGCCGCCGCGTACCATGGCAATGCCTTCGGAGCAGGGCTGAGCCTCCTCCCAAAGCGGATACACAGTCCAGACGCCGCGATCGAGGTCGGCGTAACCGTACCGCCCGCCGTGACAGATCAACGCGCATGACCGGTCGCCATCTTCCACCACGTCGTACCCTGCCAGCAGTTCCAGTGCCCGGTCGCCGGTCAACGCCCGGAAAACGGCTCCGAGCCCCGCCACGGCCGGGACCGGAGCGTGCAACGCGCGCCACAAGGCCGCCAATTCGCCCTCCCCCGCATCAATCCAGTTCCGTCCCAGTTCCGCAAACAGTCCGGATGTACCGGCAGCCACTTCGGCGGCATTGAGGATCAGGTTCTCCCGATCGTTATACCGGTCATAAAGCCCGGGAGCGGCAGCAAGCGCATGCAGGCTGAGCGACAGGATCGCCAACGGATAGTCGTCGATATCCCGGTCGAAACAACGCTCGTCGCGCAGGGGATGCTGACAGGTCGGAGATCCGAGCACGACACTGCGTTCCCCGGCAAACTGCGGCAGGAACATGCCGTCCAGGTCGATCAGCCGCAGCTCTCCCGACGGCTCGACCAGAATGTTATCGGGTTTGATATCCCCGTGCGCATACGGTTGCTGCAACAGCCACAGGGCCATGCGGTCGAAACGTCCGGCCAGCAGGGAGAGCGCCTCCCGGTCCCCTGCCCCGCAAAGCCGGGCGACATGCCGTCCCAGCGTTTCGCCTTCGACCCACTCCGAAAGGACGGCCGGGAAATAGGCACCCCGCTCGTATTCATCGTATACGTAAAGTTCTTCCGGCAAATAACGGCACCGAACCAGATAGGGCACATCCAACGCTCCAACCGCGGCGCAAACCCGCCCGATCCGGCCACAGGGACGCGTATAACACTTCAGGGCATAATGGCCCATCCCTGTCATTCCCGAAAGAGCTTCTTCCTGAACCGGCAGTCCGACTTTGAATACCACGGAAAAATTCCCTGCGTGGAGCCGCAATTCACCATAAGGATTCCGCAACGGCACAACGTCCCGCAACGTACGGAACAGGCCCCGCGGATTGGCCAGGCTTTCGATGTATTGACCTACGGTGGGAAAACGCATGAAAAAAACTTGAATGATCTACTATACGGTAAACAAAAAAATATGGAACGCCGCCGGGACGTTCCATAAAGGTAATGAATTTGCCGGTTCCGGCAACTTTTTCTGCGATCACATGCCTGCTACAGAAATACCCTGCATTCTGCACTCCGTAGTGCAGCGTGCTCTATATCCTGCACACCCTGCGCCGCATACCGGGAACCCGGTACAAGAACAGAAAAACTACTCGTTCATGATCTTGTTCTGCAGGTTGATGCTCTCGAGGTGGATCGCTTCCATAATCGTCTTGAGGAATTCCGCATTCAAACCGAGCTGTGGAGCCTGGGCCATCGCTTTATCCAGGATACTGCTCCAGCGACCGCCCTGCAGTACCGCCACATTATTCTGTTTTTTGACGCGCCCGATCTGCTCGGAGACCCGCATCCGGTTGCTGAGCAACTCAAACAGTTCGGCGTCGATCTGGTCGATCTGACGGCGCAAACCGGCCAACGCATCATGGAACTCGGGCGTATCGGCCGTCGACTGCCTCCAGACGATACTACGCAACAGCGTTTCGAGATCCGACGGCGTCACCTGCTGCGAAGCGTCGCTCCAGGCCTTGGCCGGACAGATATGGCTTTCGAGAATCAGTCCGTCGTAGTAAAGGTCCGCACTTTTCTGGGCCACCTCCTGCAAGTAGGTACGGTTGCCGCAAATGTGCGACGGATCGCAGATCATCGGCAACTCCGGCATGCGGCTGCGCATCTCGATGGCAAGGTGCCACATCGGGTTGTTGCGGTAGAGCGAAGCCCCGTAAGCCGAAAACCCGCGGTGGATCAACCCGACGTTTTTGATACCCGCATTCCGGATACGCGTCACAGCGCCTACCCACAAGTCGAGATCGGGCGTCATCGGGTTCTTGACCAACACCGTGATATCAGTTCCCTTCAGCGCATCGGCAATCTCCTGAACACTGAACGGATTGCCCGTGCTACGCGCACCGATCCAGAGCATGTCGGCCCCGAATTCGAGCGCTGCCTCGACATGCTTGGCCGTAGCTACCTCCAGACCGAACGGCAGCCCCGTCTCCTTGCGCGCTTCGCTCATCCAGGCGAGCCCCTTAAGGCCCACGCCTTCGAACGATCCGGGTTTCGTACGCGGTTTCCAGATGCCGGCCCGAAGCACGTCCACCATGCCGGTAGCGGCGATTTGCTTACAAGTTTCTATGGTTTGTTCCTCGGTTTCCGCACTGCACGGCCCCGATATGATCAGCGGCCGTTTTGCCTTTAAATCAAATGTTTTCATCGTCTCTATTTTATCTCTGTCCTAATTGTTCCCTGAAAGTTTTTCCGCCGCTCTACGCAACCCCGTTCACCAGACCGGAGTCCCGTCCGCCGTGGCTTATCCGTTTATCTCAGCCATTTACCGCAACCGGGTTTGCGTATCCGGCCAGCGCCCCACGAAGTGGTTACGGCAATATCCGTTTGATCGAATTGGCACGCACCATCAGGCTGCGCAATCCTTCGACATCGTCCTTCTCGATCATGCGGCGGAAAATCTGCAACTGGTGGATATGCTCCCGCAACACGTCGAGGATATTGTATTTGTTTTGCATGAAAATCGGAATCCATGTCGCAGGCGAACTCTTGGCCAGACGCACCGTGCTTTCGAAACCGCCGCCCGCCAAATCGAAAATATGCTCTTCCTCGCGCTCCTTCTCCAAAACGGTCAGCGCCAACGCGAACGATGTGATGTGCGAGATATGGCTCACATAAGCGGTATGCGTATCCTGTTCCTCGGCGCTCATGTATTTAACCGGCATCCCAATCTCGGCATAGATGCGTTCGACCGATTCCAATGCATCGGGATCGCTCGCCTCGCGGTCGCAAATCACGACCGTGCGACCGGCAAAAGCCCCGTGCACGGCCGCCTCGGGACCGCTGAACTCGGTACCCCACATCGGGTGCGTCGCCACAAAGCGGCCCCGGCGCGGGTGTTGTGCGATCACCTCACAAAGCTCCTGCTTGGTCGATCCCATATCGATCACCACCTGGCTATCGTCCACCAAATTCAGCACTTTGACCGCCAGCAGCGGGATCGAACTGACCGGAGTGGCCAATACGATCAGGTCCGCCCCGGCCACTGCCGCGGGTAACTCTTCGAAACGGTCAACCAATCCGAGTTCCAACGCCTTGTTGCGGTTCGGTTCCGAATTATCCACGCCGACCACTTCGGCTGCGAGCCCCTTCTCTTTGAGCGTAAGTGCGAACGATCCGCCAATCAGCCCTACGCCGACCACGGCGATCTTCATCTGTTTATCCATTTTTCCCTTTTCCATCGTCTGCCAGAGGTTCTGCACCTCCATTACAACCTAACTCCAAGCTGAACACTTACATTTTCTCCCGAATGCGCTGTTTGGCCCGTTCGAGCACTTCGACCGGCGAGCAGAGGCTGATGCGGATATAATTGTTACCCTCCGAACCGAAGATGCCTCCCGGGGTGATAAAAACGCCACAACCGTAGAGCAACTTGTCCGAAAACTCGAAACAATCGCCCGCGCCTTCGGGCAGGCGTCCCCAGACGAACAATCCCGACTGGGGCTTGGCATAGCTGCAACCGATCAGATCGAGCAGTTCGAAACCTTTCACCTCGCGTTCGCGGTAAACCGCGTTCAGCGAACGGTACCACTCCTCGTCCAGGTCGAGCGCCTCGGCCGCCGCAGCCTGCATCGGATAAAACATGCCCGAATCCATATTGCTTTTGAAACGGATCACTTCGTCTATCCGCTCAGGAGCCCCGGCCAGCATCCCGATTCGCCAGCCGGCCATGCTGTGGCTCTTGCTCAGCGAATTGAGCTCTAGGGCCACCTCTTTCGCACCGTCCGTCGCCAACAAGCTTTCCGGATGCTCGTTACGGATAAAGCTGTACGGATTGTCATGCAGCAGCAGGATATTATGCTTACGGGCAAAAGCGACCAGGTCGCGGAACAATCCTTCACGCGGTGCGGCACCGGTAGGCATGTGCGGAAAATTCACGATCATGATCTTCACGCCGTCGAGCCCACCGCGTTCGATCTCAGCGAAATCGGGCATCCAGCCGTTCTGCTCACGAAGCAGGTAATCGACACAAACGCCTCCCGCAATCGTTGCGGCGGAGCGGTAGGTCGGATAACCGGGATTGGGGATCAGCACCTTATCGCCGGGGTTCAGGTAAGTCATACAAACATGCATGATACCCTCTTTCGAACCGATTAGCGGCAGGACTTCGGTCACCGGATCGAGCGTCACGCCGTAAAAGCGGTTGTACCACCGGGCAAAGGCCTCACGCAGGATTGCCGTGCCTTTGTACGGCTGGTAAGCGTGCGTCCCGGGCTTGGCGGATTCGGCCGCCAGCCGTGCGATCACCTTCGGATGCGGAGGTTGGTCGGGACCGCCCACGCCGAGGCTGATAATATCCTGTCCCGCTGCGCGCATCTGGTCGATCTCCCGTAATTTTTTCGAAAAATAATATTCGCCTACCCCTGAAAGGCGTCCGGCTAACGCTATCTGTATCGGTTTGTTTTCCATGATCGGAACTTTTATTCGCTTTCGTATCTCTTTATTAACGCTAATCATTCAGGCACCGCATGCGTATCCATGCATCTGCCCGGCAACGCCCGTCCCGGGATCAGGAGTGTGTCGAAATTCCCCTTTTATACACACCGTAAACATGCAACTGCTGTGAATTACGCTCCATATCGGCCAACACCCGGTCGTACTCCTCCATACTGTCGAACTCCATATCGATATGGAACATGTAATGCCAAGGTTCGCTGGGAATCGGCGACGACTGCAGCTTGGTCATGTTGATCGTACTGTTTTCGATCGCGCGCAGCACACGCATCAACGAACCGTGCTCGTGATCGGTCTTGAAACAGAGCGAAGCTTTGTCGGCCCCGGACGGAAGCGGCTGGCCCGCAGGACGCAGCAGCAAAAAACGGGTGTAGTTGTTCTTGATCGAATGAATATCGGGCACAACGATTTCGAGCCCGAACAACTCTGCGGCCAGATCGCCTGCGATGGCAGCCGCATTGCGTAATTTATGCTCGGCGATATACCTGGCGCTAAGGGCCGTATCTTCGGTTTCGACCAGTTTCCAGCGGTGTGCGTCGAGGAAATCGACGCATTGCAACAGCGCCATCGGGTGCGACTGGACCTCTACGATATCCCCCAACTCCACGCCGGGGAGTACCATCAGGTTCTGGCGGATATGCAGGTAATATTCGCCCACGATCTGCACGCGGGCGTTATGCAGGATACCCAGGTTCGGCAGGATGGTGCCGGCGATCGAGTTCTCGACGGCCATCACGCCGTAATCGGCCTCACCGGTCTCGACCTGGCGCGCCACTTCGCGAAACGTCGCGCAGGGATGGATCGCGATATCCGTTCCGAGGCAGCGGTGCGCCACAATGTGGTGGAAAGATCCTTCGTACCCCTGTATAGCGACTTTAAGTTGTCCTTTCATCTTGTTTTTCCCTTTGTCATCGGTCGGTCCTCCGCCCGGGCCGTACCCCACAAAAAATCCCGGCCTTGGGTAAGGACCGGGATCGATATAGTTTCATCAAATGATTCGTTCGCTATTAACAATGCAATCCCAGTCCGCTTTTGGTAAAGTAGAAATAAAAATAATAACCAAAAAAAGGCGAATACTGGCCCATCGTTAATTCGTTACATGGTTTTCAACTGCGCAAATGTACATAAAAATGGATAAAAACAATCTTTTTTCTAAAAAAATTACATCCGTAGACCTCGAAGCTACTCCCCGTCCGGTCCATCCGCGTCATAATCCTCCAGTTGGGCCGGAAGCGATTTGGAAGCCTTCACCTGCAATTCGCGCAGTCTCTCGGCACGTCGTATCAGGTTTCCGCGCCCGGTTTTGAGTTGGTTCATCGCCTGTTCATACTTGCCCGTAGCCGCACCGAGGCTGCGGCCCAGATCGAGCAGCGTTTCCGAGAAGCCGACGAACTTGTCGTACAGGTTAGCCCCTTCAGTGGCAATCGCCAGCGCATTTTTGCTCTGCCCGTCACGTTTCCACAGGTCGTCCACGATCTTCAGCAGTGCGAACAGGTTCGTCGGGCTGCTGATAATCACCTTACGGTTGTAGGCATCGCTCCACAGCGCGCTGTCCTGCTGCATCGCCAGCAGGAAGGCCGGTTCGTTGGGAATGAACATGATGACAAAATCGGGCGACACGCTTTTATTTTGGCCGTTGAGCAGCGTCTGGTACGATTTGCCCGCCAATTCGGCAATGTGGCTGCGCACCGAACGGACATGCTCCTTCACCGCACGCTGCTGCGCTTCGGGTGCATCGGTTTCGCTGTAAGTCACATAAGCCGTCAGCGACACTTTCGAATCGATAACGATCTGCTTGCCCTCGGGCAGGTTCAGAATCACGTCGGGCCGTAAATTGGCTCCGGTCTCATTATCCTTGATATTCTCCTGGGTCTGATAATGCACCCCTTTGATCAGGTTCGAACTGTCGAGGATCGTCTCGAGTATCATTTCGCCCCAGTCGCCCTGCACTTTCGAATTACCTTTGAGCGCGGCGGTCAGGTTATTGGCCTCCTGGCTCATGCGCAGGTTCATCTCGTTGAGGTGCCGGATCTCCTCTTTGAGCGAAAAGCGCTGCTGCGCCTCTTTTTCGTACACCTCCTCGACTTTTTTGCGGAACCCCTCTATATTGTCGCGGAACGGCTTAAGCAACAGCTCCAGCGATTCGCGGTTCGTCTGCTTGAACTGGTTACTCTTCTCCTCGAGTATCTCGGCGGCGAGATTCTTGAACTCCACGCGCTGCCGCTCCTGCAGGGCCGTCAACTCCTCTTTCTGGCGTGCAAGCGCCTCGTCGCGCGCCGCGAGTTTCTCCGCCAGGGTAGCCTGGCGTACCGCCGCTTCGGTCAGTTGCACCGCCTGCCCGGAGAGCTGGTCACGCAACGTCCCGACCTGCTCTTCACGCTGAGCCGCCTCCTGCCGCCATGTTTCGCGTTCGAGAGAGAACCGCCGCAAAACCGGACGGTAAGCCAACACCGCCCCGGCCGCCCCTACGAGCAACCCTATCAATACCCACAATACCGTCATATGATCTCTGTTGAATCGGCAGCCCAATTGCCCATACCTTTTACAAAAATAGTGAATTTTGCCGATTTTTGATGTACCTTTGCCGATACCCTGAGTTATATGGATAAAACCCCGCAGCGCCGGACGTTGCGGTGCAAATATTAGGCAATATGTCAAGAATCATATCACCTTCGGTCCTGTCGGCCGATTTTCTCCACCTGGGCCGCGACACCGAAATGCTCAACCGCAGCGAAGCGGAATGGATCCACATCGACGTGATGGACGGCGTGTTCGTCCCGAACCTTTCGTTCGGATTTCCCGTGCTCTCGGCCATCCGCAAGGTCACCACGAAAGTGCTCGACACGCACCTGATGATCGTTGAACCGGAACGCTACATCGAACGCTTTGCAAAAGCGGGCGCCGACATCATCACGATCCACATCGAAGCGACCGAAGACCTTCCGGCAGCCATCCGCACGATCAAGGCCTGCGGCGTGAAAGCCGGCGTCTCGATCAAGCCGAAAACGCCTGTTTCAGCCATCGTGCCCTACCTGGACGATCTCGACCTGGTGCTCATCATGAGCGTCGAACCCGGTTTCGGCGGTCAGTCGTTCATCGAAGGTTCGACCGAGAAGGTGGCCGAGCTACGCCGTGAAATCGACCGTTGCGGTTCCGATACCGTGATCGAAATAGACGGCGGCATCACGCTTGGAAATGCAGGGGAGCAGTTCACCGCCGGATGCGACGTACTGGTGGCCGGCAATACGATTTTCGGCTCGGACGATCCGACACGAACCATCCACGACCTGCTGCGGGCCTGAAACAGGAATTTCCATCGGGGCGGGATTGCCATCGGAAAGGCCGGATCAATACGTAACGCCCGACCGGGCTCCGTCCCTCATGTTGTACCCCATAACCACGCTATATATCCATGATTTCAGTAGACAACCTCACCGTCAGCTTCGGCGGCTGGGATCTGTTCAAAGACATATCGTTTCTGATCAATCCGAAAGACCGCATCGGCCTAGTCGGCAAAAACGGCGCGGGCAAATCGACGATGCTCAAGGTGCTCACCGGCGAACAGCCGCCCTCTTCGGGAGGCGTCTCGCGTAACGGTGACTGTACGATCGGTTACCTGCCCCAGCAGATGAAAGTGGCCGACACGACCACGCTGTACGCCGAAACCGAAGCGGCTTTCGGCGAGGTGATCGACCTCGAAAAGGAGATCGCCCACCTGACCGAGCAGATTACTGTACGTACCGACTACGAGAGCAAGGAGTACGAGACACTGCTGCACCGGCTCAACGACTGCAACGACCGCTTCCAGATTCTCGGCGGCCTGAACCGCGAAGCCGAAATCGAGAAGACGCTGCTTGGGCTGGGTTTCAAACGCAGTGATTTCACACGTGCGACAAGCGAATTCAGCGGCGGCTGGCGCATGCGCATCGAGTTGGCGAAACTGCTGCTGCGCCGTCCGTCGCTCTTCCTGCTCGACGAGCCGACCAACCATCTCGACATCGAAAGTATCGAATGGCTCGAAAGCTACCTCAAAGAGTATAACGGCGCGGTGGTACTGATCTCGCACGACCGCGCGTTTCTCGACAACGTCACCACGCGCACGATCGAAATTTCGCTCGGCAAGGCCACCGACTACAAAGTGCCTTACAGCCGCTATGTGGAACTGCGCAACGAACGCCGCCAGCAGCAGATGGCCGCCTACCTCAACCAGCAGAAGATGATCGAGCAGACCGAAGATTTCATCGAGCGCTTCCGCTACAAGCCGACCAAATCGAACCAGGTGCAGTCGCGCATCAAGCAACTCGAGAAGATCGAGCGCATCGAGATCGAAGAGGAAGACCTCGCCACGCTGAACATCAAATTTCCGCCCGCTCCGCGCTCGGGACAGGTGGTCGTCGAGGCGAAAGAGGCCGGCAAGAGTTTCGGGGAAAAGCACGTCTTTTCGGATGCGACCTTCACCATCGAAAGGGGAGAAAAAGTGGCGCTCGTCGGCCGCAACGGGGAAGGCAAGACGACCTTCGCCCGGCTCGTGATCGGCGAGAGCGAACCCTCGCGCGGAGTGGTACGCGTCGGACACAACGTACATATCGGCTACTATGCGCAGAACCAGGACGACCTGATGAACGGCGACTTCACAGTTTTCGACACGCTGGACCGCGTCGCGGTAGGCGACGTACGGACAAAATTGCGCGACATTCTCGGGGCATTCCTGTTCCGCGGCGAAGACATCGACAAGAAGGTGAAGGTGCTTTCGGGCGGCGAGCGGGCCCGGCTAGCGATGGCACGGCTGATGCTCGAGCCCTACAACCTGCTGGTACTCGACGAGCCGACCAACCACATGGACATGCGCTCGAAGGACATCCTCAAAAACGCCCTGCAGAAATACAACGGCACGGTGATCGTCGTTTCGCACGACCGCGAGTTCCTCGACGGACTGGTCGATAAGGTCTACGAGTTCCGCGACGGCCGGGTAAAAGAGCATCTGGGCGGCATCTACGACTTCCTGCGCGACCGCCAGCTGGAATCGATGCGCGAACTCGACCGGGCCAATTCGTCCGCTGCGGTAGCCGCCCAGAGTTTCGGACCGGGAACGAATCCGGTTCCTGGCAACAGAAGCAAAGGTACTGCGGGCAAGTCCCCCGCGAACGGAGCAACCTCACCGGCGAAACCTGCCCTGTCGGGCAAAGAGCTTTACACGCTCAAACGCGAAGCGGACAAACAACTGCGCAAAGCCGAACGCGACGTGGAGCAAGCCGAAGAACAGATCATGGCGCTCGAAAAACAGATCGCCGGGATGGACAAACAGATGGCAGACCCCGCTGCCCACGGTATCGACCTGAGCGACGGCACCCTTTACGCCCAGTACAACGAACTGAAAGACCAACTTTCCAAACTGACCTACCGCTGGGAAGAGCTGAACATCGAATTGGAAAACGCACAGGAAGCGGTGGCCGAGTTCCAATAAACCGGCGGCAAAACGACTATACACGCCAAAACAGCACAAGAGGCGCTTTTACAACATTACCGCGCAAACGCGAAAGGCAGGCCGCATATACCGAACGGAGTCCCGCCGCACTGACATAACAAATACGATGGAAAAGAAAAACATCCTGTTCGGACTGCGCCCGATCATCGAAGCGATCGAAGCGGGCCGCGAGTTCGAAAAAATTTACCTGAAAAAGGGAGCGGACGGCGTACTGCTCAACGAACTGGCCGAGCTGTGCAAAGAGAAGCACATCCGCGTGCAATGGGTGCCGGTCGAAAAGCTGAACCACCTTACGCGAAGCAACCACCAGGGCGCCGTGGGCGTCACCTCGGCCATCGAATATGTCGATGTGCATGAAATGCTCGCCGAAATCCCCGAAGGAGAGACACCACTGCTGGTCATTTTCGACGGGGTGACCGATGTGCGCAATTTCGGTGCCATCGCCCGCAGCGCCGAATGCGCCGGAGTGCACGGGCTGATCATGCCGGTCAAAAACTCCGCACCGGTCAATGCCGACTCGATGAAAACCTCGGCAGGTGCCCTGAGTATCATCCCGGTAAGCCGCGTAGGCAGCATCCGCAACACGATCAGAATCCTGCAAAATGCCGGGTTACAGATCGTAGCGGCCTCGGAAAAGAGCGAGCTTCCGCTTTACAAAGCCGACCTGAACAAACCCACTGCACTGGTGCTGGGCAGCGAAGACACGGGTATTTCGAAAGAGGTGCTCAAAATGTGCGACGTCCAGCTGGCCATTCCGCTGAAGGGAACCATCGAGTCGCTCAATGTCGGAGCCGCCGCCGCTGTCATGCTGTTCGAAGCGGTGCGCCAGCGGAGCCTTTAAACACCCGTTCGGCGGCGATCCGCTTCCAGACAACGCAGTCCCCGGGATGTAACCCCAATCATACGGCCGGAACAACCCGTCGTTAATTCAAACGAAAGTCGAAAACGAAAATGAAACAAGAGGAATTATACCAGAACGCCGTCACGTTGTTGCAAAGCCTGATCCGTACCCCGTCTCTGAGCAAGGAAGAGGATGCAACGGCCGAACTGCTCGCCAGCTTCCTGCAGGGACACGGCGTGGCGATCCACCGCAAAGGCAACAACGTCTGGGCATTCAACCGGCATTACGACCCGGCCAAACCGACCATCCTGCTCAATTCCCACCACGACACCGTCAAGCCCAACACGGCTTACACGCGCGACCCGTTTTCACCCGAGATCGAAGGGGACCGGCTGTACGGGTTGGGCAGCAACGACGCGGGAGCGAGCGGCGTGTCGCTGCTTGCGGCATTCCTACACTACTACGACCGCAGCGACCTGAAATACAACCTCTGCGTGGCGATTACGGCCGAAGAGGAAAACAGCGGTTCGGGCGGACTCGAAAGCATCATTCCCGACCTGGGCCCGTTGGAATTCGCGATCGTGGGCGAACCGACGCTGATGCAACTGGCCATCGCCGAACGAGGCCTGATGGTAATCGACTGCACGGCGCACGGCAAAGCGGGACACGCCGCACGCGAAGAGGGGGACAATGCCATCTACAAAGCGATGCGGGACATCGAATGGTTCCGGACCTACCGTTTCCCGAAGGAATCCGACCTGTTCGGAGCAGTCAAAATGAGCGTTACGATCATCTCGGCGGGTTCGCAGCACAACGTCGTCCCGGCGCAGTGCCGTTTTACGGTAGACATCCGCGTGACCGACCGCTATACGAACGAAGAGGTGTTGGAGATTATCCGGGAACATGTACAATGCGAAGTGACGCCGCGCTCGACCCGGCTCAAGCCGTCAAGTATTCCGCCGTCGCATCCGATCGTACAGGCCGGTCTGGCCCTCGGCCGTACGACGTACGGTTCACCGACCACTTCGGACCAGGCCCTGCTCGACATCCCGTCGCTGAAACTGGGTGTCGGCGACAGCGCCCGCTCACACAGCGCCGACGAGTTCGTGCACCTGAGCGAAATTCGCGAGGGAATAGAACTCTACATCGAAATGCTGAAAGCGGTTTTGTAACTCCGTCTTTTCGCATTACCTCTAAGGTATAACACAAAGGATATAAAACCTGCTTCATTCCTGACCTTCGGCAACTCGCCGCAGCAACGGATAACAGGCCCCTAAAACGACAGTCAAATACGCAATAACACTAAAGAAGATCAACAGATGAAACTGTGGCAGAAAAACACCGATGCCAATCAGGCGGTCGACCGGTTCACGGTGGGACACGACCGGGAGATGGACCTCTTTCTGGCCGAAGCCGACGTGCTCGGTTCGCTCGCACATACGCGCATGCTCAACTCGATCGGATTGCTCGGCGACGAAGACCTGCAGGCCGTGCAGCGCGAACTAAAGAAAATTCATGCCGACATCGTAGCCGGACGCTTCACGATCGACGAAGGTATCGAAGACGTCCATTCCCAGGTGGAGTTCCTGCTCACCGAACGGATCGGCGACGCGGGCAAGAAGATTCACAGCGGACGTTCGCGAAACGACCAGGTACTGGTCGACCTGCGGATTTTCCTGCGCCGTCAAATCAAGGAGATCGTCGAGGACGTGGAGAGCCTGTTCCGCCTGTTGCAAAGCCTTTCCGACAAATACAACGAGGTGCTGATGCCCGGCTACACGCACCTGCAGATCGCCATGCCCTCTTCGTTCGGGCTGTGGCTCGGCGCTTACGCCGAAAGCCTCGTGGACGACACCGAAATGTTGCATGCCGCCTACCGCATTTGCAACAAAAACCCGCTCGGCTCAGCGGCCGGTTACGGCTCGTCGTTCCCGCTCAACCGCACGATGACCACCGAGTTGCTCGGCTTCGACACGCTGAGTTACAACGTGGTATACGCCCAGATGGGACGTGGGAAAACCGAACGGATCATGGCGCAGGCCATGTCCTCGGTAGCCGCCACGCTGGCCCGGCTTGCGATGGACAATACGATGTTCCTGAACCAGAATTTCAATTTCATCTCCTACCCGGCCGAACTGACCACCGGATCGAGCATCATGCCGCACAAGAAAAACCCGGACGTATGGGAGTTGATCCGCGGCAAGTGCAACCTGATCCAGGGACTGCCCAACCAGATCGCAATGATGACGACCAACCTGCCCATCGGCTACAACCGGGACCTCCAGCAGCTCAAAGAGGTACTCTTCCCGGCAGTTGCAGAACTCAGGAGTTGTCTCCAGATGGCGCATTATATGCTCGAAAACCTTTCGGTCAAAGAGGATATCCTCAACGACCCGAAATACGACTACCTGTTCAGCGTCGAGGTGGTGAACGACCTCGTGTTGCACGGCACCCCGTTCCGGGAAGCTTACAAAAAAGTTGGGCTGGACATCGAGAACGGAACTTTCAAGGCTCCTCACACCGTACATCATACACACGAAGGCAGCATCGGAAACCTCTGTACCCAGCAGATCGCCGCGCTGATGGACGCTCAACTCGCCCGGTTCCATTTCGAACGCGTCGAAGCGGCCGAAGCGGCACTGGTCCAACCCTAACGCCAGCTATCGGGGACAGTGCATCCTACCCCAGACCGGGAAAACGGCCGCACAGGCAATAAATCTACAGAAAAGCCGATAAAACCGAGCGTCATCCCTCCCTGACACTCCGGCATACCAACCTAAACTTTTATTTTCCGACACCGATGAAACGAACACAGCTGATTTCCGCCTTTCTGAGTCTGGCGGCCCTGTGGGGAGTCCAGACAGGAAGTGCCGCCGCCCAGTCCGCGGCAAACGCCAAACCCGCCTATCTAGATGCCGGGCGCCCAATCGAAGAGCGGGTCGAAGACGCCCTCGCGCGCATGACCCTCGAAGAGAAGGTAGCGCTGTGCCATGCACAGTCGAAATTCAGCTCGACCGGCGTTCCGCGCCTCGGGATACCCGAAATGTGGATGAGCGACGGACCGCACGGCATCCGTGCCGAAAAGTTGTGGGACGAATGGGACGACGCGGGATGGACGAGCGACTCTTGTACGGCATTCCCAGCCCTTACCTGCCTTGCCGCGACATGGAATCCGACCCTGGCCGACACTTACGGACAGGCGGTCGGCGAAGAGGCCCGCTACCGCAACAAAGCCGTGTTGCTGGGTCCCGGAGTCAACATCTATCGCACGCCGCTCAACGGGCGCAACTTCGAATACATGGGCGAAGATCCTTTCCTGGCCTCGGCCATGGTCGTTCCGTACATTCAGGGCGTGCAGCGCAACGGTGTAGCGGCCTGTGTGAAACATTTCGCGGTGAACGATCAGGAGACGGACCGGTTCAACGTCGAGGTCAAAATCGACGACCGGACGCTGCACGAAATCCATCTGCCGGCTTTCAAAGCCGCCGTTCACGACGGTGGGGTATGGGCCGTAATGGGTTCCTATTCGATCTACAAAGGCCAACACTGCTGCCACAACCAATACCTGCTGCGTGACCTGCTCAAACGCGACTGGGGCTTCGACGGCGTCGTGATCTCGGACTGGGGCGGTACGCACGACACGCGTGAGGCGGCGCTCAACGGACTAGACATGGAGATGGGATCGTGGACCAACGGGCTCACGCTCAGCTGGAGCAATGCATACAACGAATATTTCCTTGCCGATCCGTTCCTCGAGCTGCTTCGTTCAAAAGAGATCGACGAAGAAATCGTCAACGACAAGGCACGAAGGATCCTGCGGCTGATGTTCCGCACGACGATGAACCCGGACCGACCTTACGGCTCGTTCGCGACAAAAGAACACGCACTGATTGGCCGGAAAATCGCCCAGGAGGGTATCGTCCTGCTGAAAAACCAGGACAACCTGCTTCCGCTCGACCCAAAACAACCGCGCAGGATTCTCGTGGTCGGGGAAAATGCCCAAAAGATGATGACGCTCGGCGGCGGAAGTTCCGAATTGAAAGTAAAATACGAAATATCGCCCCTGCAGGGTATCGAGAACTATTTCTCCCCTGCATCCCAGGTGACTTACGCCGAAGGATACAGCAGCGTTCCCACGCAAAACCGCCACGCCCTGCTGCTGGAAGCCGTCGACGCGGCCCGCAAAGCCGATGTGGTGATCTTCGTAGGCGGCCTGAACAAAAACGAAAACCAGGACTGCGAAGGAGCCGACCGCCGCAGCCTCAATTTACCCTACGGGCAGGACGAGCTGATCGGCGAACTGGCCCGCGTGAACCGGAACCTGGTGGCAGTCATCATCAGCGGCAACGCAGTAGCGATGCCGTGGGTGAACGAAGTGCCGGCCATTGTCGAGGCATGGTACGGAGGTACGGAAGCCGGCAATGCGATCGCTTCGGTGCTCGCAGGCGAAGTGAATCCTTCGGGCAAATTGCCGTTCACCTTTCCGGTACGGCTGGAGGACAATCCGGCTATCGCCCTGGATGCCTATCCCGGGGACGGCAAACAGGTGGAATACAAAGAGGGGATTTTTGTCGGATACCGTTGGAACGACCGCGAACGGATCAAGCCGCTCTTTTGTTTCGGCCACGGATTGAGCTATACCACCTTCGAATACGGCAAAGTGACCGCAGAGGGCAGGCAAATGGGCCCGGACGGAACAATCACCGTCAGCGTGCCGGTGAAAAACACCGGTTCGCGTGCCGGTGCCGAAATCGTACAACTCTACGTCAGCGACCTGAAATCGTCGCTTCCGCGCCCGGTCAAAGAGCTCAAAGGTTTCCGCAAAATCACGCTGCAACCCGGCCAGGAGCAGACGGTTTCGTTTACGATCGACCGGAAAGCACTGAGTTTCTATGACGATACAAAGCAGGATTGGGTGGCAGAGCCCGGCACATTCGAAGCATTGGTCGGCGCATCGGCCTGCGACATCCGCGGCAAAGCGGCATTCGAGCTGACAGCCCGATAACTCTGTGCACGGACATACTCCGTCCGCATACAACCCGTCGGCGAGCCGGGAAAGACAAAACCGGCCGGAGATCAAACCGTACAAACGCAGGAGACACATCCGATGTTCAAACGCAAAAACACACGTGTATCCAAACCGTGCCCCCAGCCGGTGTCCTCACGGGAAAAGTTCCGGCATCCCCTGCTGGGAGAGATCACGCTGAACCGCTCACCGCGGGCCCGGCGGCTCTCGATCAGCGTCCGGCCCGACGGCGAAGTGCGGCTGACGATTCCCTGCGGAGACAATGAGCGTACCGCGTTGAACTTTCTCGATCAAAAGAGCGCGTGGATCGAACAGGCCCGTGTGCGGATGCTGGCACGCCACCCGAAACAGGTCATCGAACCTCCCTACTCGACCCGCAGCCATACGCTGCGGCTCTATCCGTGCGCCTGCCGCACGATCCGCACCCGCGTCGGCGAAGGGATTATCGAAGTTCGGTATCCGATGGAGCTCCGTTACGAAGCCGCCGAAGTACAGGATGCGATCCGCAAGGGGATCGAACAGGCGTGGCGCACAGAGGCACAGGCCGACCTGCCGCAGCGGACGGCCCGTCTTGCCGGGCAACTCGGCTTCCGGTGCGGTGCGGTGACGGTACGCAATGCACGCACCCGTTGGGGCAGTTGTTCGGCCCGCGACGACATTTCACTGAGCATCCACCTGATGAAGCTGCCCGACGAGCTGATCGACTACGTGATTATCCACGAACTCTGCCATACGATCCACAAAAACCACGGCCCGAAATTCCACAAACTGCTCGACCGTCTCACGGGCGGACATCATCTCGAACTGCGCCGACGGCTCAAAACCTATTCCACCCGCTGGTAGCACATTCCGATTCTACATATCCGGTTACGACACCCGACTAAACGCCTTCTATATACCACCTGATACCGGGAAACAAACAGGGAACCATCTTTCAGATGGTTCCCTGTTTATAATCCTATCCAAAAAGTTGATACGGATTTAAACTATTTCTCCGCGAACAACTTTTCCATCTCCTCGAGCGAACGCCCCTTGGTTTCGGGAACGAATCTCCACATGAACAATGCCGCCAATACCGCCATCAGCGCATAAATCCAATACGCAAACGCATGGTGGAAAATGCCGTTGAGGTAGGTCGATTTATCCATCATCGGGAAGGTCCAGGAGACCAGATAATTGGCGACCCATTGCGCCGCGACAGCAAGTGCCATCGCCTGGCTGCGGATCTTGTTTGGGAATATTTCCGCGAGAAGCACCCAGCAGATCGGGCCCCAGGAGACTGCGAACGACGCTACGTAACACAACATAGCCAGCAAAGAGAGAAATCCCATTTGTTCCAGGAAGAAAGTCATCCCGAGCGTCACCATGCTTACGGCCATGCCCAGGCTTCCGATAATCATCAGCGGGCGGCGGCCGAAACGGTCCACCGTAAAGATCGCCAACACGGTGAACGAAAGGTTGATCACCCCGACGATAATCGTCTGCGCCAGCGCGGCATTCGTCCCCATGCCCATGTTGCGGAAAATTTCAGGAGCATAGTAGAGTACCACATTGATGCCGATAAACTGCTGAAATACGGAGAGCAACATACCAATCACGATCACCCCCACCCCATAGCTGAACAGTTTGGCTTTTACCGTTCCGTGCAGGGAGCGGCGGATACTTTGCGCTTCGACCTCAGCTTCAGGGGCGCCGTTGATCCGCTCCAAAATAGCGACCGCCTTTGCTTCGCGGCCTTTCATAATCAACCAGCGGGGACTTTCCGGCACACCCAATACCAACAGGAACAGCAGTGCCGCCGGAATCACTTCCGAAAGGAACATCAGCCGCCAACCGGTCGAGGTCAGCCATGCTTCGTCACCGTTCAGCGCGATAAAATAGTTGACGAAATAAACCACCAGCATTCCGAAGATAATCGCAAACTGGTTCCACGCCACCAATCCGCCGCGCCGTGAAGCGGGGGCCATTTCGGCGATGTACATCGGCGAAAGCATCGATGCGAGGCCCACCCCAACGCCACCGATGATGCGGTAGATAATAAACTGGGTGAGGAAAGTATGCGGTGCTCCATGCGGAAAACCCATTTCGGGATAAGCCGATCCGACCGCCGAAATGATAAACAGGACGGCGGCTATCATCAGACCGCGCTTGCGCCCCAGTGCCGAAGCCACGACACCTCCGACCATACCGCCCAACACGCAGCCGATCAGCGCACTCGACACGGCAAACCCCAGCAGCGAGCTGGCCGCCGTCTCGCTCAGGCCGAGCGGCGCGACGAAATTTAGATCGAGGTATTTCACCGTGCCCGAGATCACCGCGGTATCGTAGCCGAAAAGCAGGCCGCCGAGTGTCGCTACCAGTGTCAGGAACATCAGGTAGCTGTTATTTTTATTCATTCAGGTATGTTTTAGGAGTGATCCCGGGAGTCAGGACAGTGCCCGGATACCGCGCTGTCCCTGCTCCCGGGAAAGATTCAGATGCAGTTTAGATATAGAGCGACAAAAGTTGCTCGTACTTCTCCTGCTTGCCGCTGATGCATGCCGGTTCTCCCGCAGCGGCGGCAAAGTCGCGCAGTTGCTCGAGCGTCAGCTTGCCCTGTTCGAACGCCGCACCGTTACCGCCGTCGAACGAAGCATAGCGCTCCTTGCGCCAGGAGTCGAGCTGGCCGTCTTTGAGGATCGCATCGGCGACGATCAACGCACGGGCGAAAGTATCCATCCCCGCAATGTGCGCGATGAAGAGGTCCTCGATATCGGTCGAATTGCGGCGGGTCTTGGCGTCGAAATTGATACCGCCGGTTTTGAAGCCGCCCTGGCGCAGAATCACCAACATCGCCTCGACCGTCTCCTGCAAATTGATGGGGAACTGGTCGGTATCCCAGCCGTTCTGCGCATCCCCGCGGTTCGCATCGATGCTGCCCAACATGCCTGCATCCGCTGCGCACTGCAGCTCATGGTCGAACGTGTGCCCCGCAAGCGTGGCGTGATTCACCTCGATATTGACCTTGAAATCCTTATCGAGGCCGTAATGGCGCAGGAAGCCGATCACCGTCTCGGTATCGTAATCGTACTGGTGCTTGGTCGGCTCCATCGGTTTCGGCTCGATCAGGAAGGTTCCTTTGAAACCGTTTTTACGGGCGTAATCGCGCGCCATCGTGAGCATCATCGCCAAATGGTCCTTCTCGCGTTTCATGTCGGTATTGAGCAGCGACATATACCCCTCGCGGCCGCCCCAAAAGACATAATTCTCGCCGCCGAGCGCGATCGTTGCGTCGATTGCGTTCTTGATCTGCGTGCCGGCATAAGCCACCGCCGCAAAATCGGGATTGGTCGCAGCGCCGTTCATATAACGTGCATTACTGAAAACGTTCGCAGTACCCCAAAGCAGCTTCACGCCGGTCTCCTGCTGTTTCTGTTTGGCATACTCGACGACCGCCTTCAGGTTTTTCTCATAGCTGGCCACATCGCCCGCCTCGCGCACGAGATCGACATCGTGGAAGCAATAATACGGGGCACCGATTTTTACGAAAAAGTCGAACGCCGAATCCATCTTGGCTTTGGCCTGCTCGACCGGATCGCCGATACCGCTCCACGGGAAAAGGTGCGTCGCACCGCCGAACGGATCGCTCCCGTCGGCACAGAACGAATGCCAGTAGGCAATCGCAAAGCGCAACTGTTCCTTCATGGTTTTGCCTCCGATTACGCGGTCTGCATCATACCAGTGAAACGCCAGCGGATTTTTCGAATCCGGGCCTTCGTACTTGATTTTGGCGATCTTTGAAAACATCGATTCCATTTTGTCTGTTTTTATTGATTTGTAATTCCTGTACTTACGGATTGAATGTGCAGATTGCCCGGATGCCGCCCTCCAATATCAGGACCCAGTTCCAAAGCGCCTGCTCCGTTCGTTGTACTGATTTTCCAACTGCAATTGCAATTCCTTTTTCCAGATTTGATACGTCTCTTCCAACACCTGGCGAATCGCCGGATCGGGATATACCTCTTCGATCCGGCGCAGCGAAGCGAAAGCCTCGTTCCGGTTCCTGTACAATCCGGCCCCGAGTGCCGCGCCCCGGGCTGCGCCCAATGCACCGTCGGTATTATAAAGCTCGATATTCGCGTCGCACAGGGTCGCCAGCGTGCTGCGGAACAGCGGACTGAGAAACAGGTTGGCATGCCCGGCCCGGATCACCCCGGCCCGCAGGCCCGATTCGCGCATAATATCGACCCCGTACCGGAATGCAAAAGCGATTCCTTCCTGTGCCGCGCGCAGCAGGTGGGCACGGTTGTGGCGGTTCAGGTCGACATGCAGGACGGAAGCCCCGGTATAGCGGTTCTCGAGCATCCGTTCGGCCCCGTTGCCGAACGGATGCATCAGCACGCCGTCGCTGCCGGCAGGAACCGTCTCGCACAACTGGTTCACTTCGCTGTAACTCAATTCAGGAGCCACGGTGCGTTTCGCCCAGGCATTGAGGATACCGGTACCGTTGATACACAGCAGCACGCCATAGCGATGCGCCTGTGCCGAGTGGTTCACATGCAGGAAAGTGTTGACGCGCGAGAGCGAATCGGCTTTCGGAAGGTCGGTCACCCCGTAAACGACGCCCGAAGTGCCGCCCGTAGCCGCAATTTCACCCGGCTCCATCACGTTCAGTGAAAAAGCGTTGTTGGGCTGGTCTCCGGCCCGGTAAGCGATCGGGATACCCGGTTCCAGTCCGAGTTCCGCAGCGGCGCCGGCACTCACATGCGCCTGAATGCCGATCGACGGCAATGCCTCGGGAATGCTCCGGGGATCGATCCCGTAATAGTCGGCGACGAAATCGGCACGTCCGTCCGCGACGAAATCCCAGAGAATCTGCTCGGACAGCCCGCTGCATGTGGTCGAACGCTCGCCCGAAAGTTTGAAGAGAATGTAGTCGCCGGGCAGCATAAAACGGTCGGTGCGGGCAAAAACATCCGGTTCGTTCTCACGAACCCAAGCCAACTTCGACGCGGTAAAATTACCGGGAGAGTTCAGCAGGCGTTCGAGGCACCGTTCGCGTCCCAGATCGCGCAAAGCCCGTTCACCCTGTCCGACAGCCCGGCTGTCGCACCAGATAATAGACTTGCGCAACGGTTCGCCCTGCGTATCGAGACAAACCAGCCCGTGCATCTGGTAGGTAATGCCGATCGCCCGTACGGAACCGACCGGTTTGCCTTTCATCAACTGCCGGATACCCTCGCAGGCATACTGCCACCACATCCGGGGATCCTGTTCGGCCCATCCCCTGTGCGGCGCATCGATCGGCATTTCCGCCTGCGGCAGTGTCACAGAACCGGCACATGCGCCAGAAGCCACCTCCAGCAGTGCAACCTTCACCGACGAACTGCCGATATCAATTCCTAACGTATATACCATCTCTCTTTCTTTAAATTTTCCGCCGAAATTCTAACCTTACCGCCGAAATCTTCCGGCCAATCCGTCGCCCGGTGCGGCGCTATGCCCGCTATAGCCGCCTCGAAAGGCACCGCACAACCGGGATGCGCCCCGTAAAGCCGATACTCCGGGCCTATAATTGCCAATTGATAAAATTAAGCCTGAACTTCTGCCGCACATCCTTCTGGAACCGGCCCTTATCGAAGGAGTAAAACATGGCCGGTTTGTGGGCCACATGCTTCTCCCGTTCGCCCGTCTCACGCAGGTAACCCGACGAAAGCACCTTCTTCCGGAAATTACGGTTATCAATCTCTATTCCAAGTATAGCCTCGTAGAGCACCTGCAACTGGCGGAGCGTAAATTTACGCGGCAACAGTTCGAATGCGATCGGCTCGACCATCAGCTGCCGTCCGAGCGTCTCGAGGGCACGGGCCATAATCTGTTTGTGATCCATGGCCAGGCGCGTCACCCGCTCCACTCCGACCCATTGGGCATGCTCGGCCGCGGCCGAAGCGATCAATGCCTCGTTGAGCTTGACGAGCGCATAATAGCCCACCGTCACGACCCGCCCCGTATGTACGCCGTAATGTTCGTTGAGCCACCGCAACTCTTCACCCACCACGCGGTCGGGCTGTGAAAATACATGCAGTTGGCGCAGGTAAATATCCCGCCGGCCCATATACTTATCCAGTACACGTGCCGCCGACGCGCGGAGTTCTTCATCCTGAAAAATCAGGCTGCCGGGCAACTTGAAATCATGGATGCGTTCGCCCGCGGGATTGACAAAATCCCGCTCGACAAGCAGCACCTTGAGCGCTGCGCCATCGAAGCCGAACACGACACAATCGACCGAAAGGGAGGGATTAGGTTGCGGAGACATGCAAAATCAGTGTTTTAGGTTTCAGGTTTCAGACAAAACTAAATTTTCTCCGGGACAAATCCAAACTTAATGTATTTTTCACGCTAAGCCACCCCCAGGCATACAAAAAATGTTTGAATATCAAAATTTTGACATTCAAACACTAATACACTCCACTACGCTTAGGCTGTCTCCGGAAAAAATTCGCCGGTAAAAACCGGCAACCGCCTGAATCCAGATCCTGCGAACTACCGCACCTTCGGATCGTTCAGCGCATTGCGGACAGCGGAATCCGAGTCCATACCCCGTTTATGCAGCATTTCGAAATCAAGCCGCTTCAGGCCGGCCTTGCGGTAATCGACCGCCTTGTTGTGGTCGTTCAGGTACAGGCGCTCGCCGGGAGCATAGCTGTCGCTAACCAGCGAATACCGCTGATTGATATAGGGACTTTGCAGCGAGGCCATATCGGTGATCGTATGGAAAACCTGCGCCGTAGTGGCCGGTGAAGCCTCATGCGACAGGGCTGCGGCATATTTTTCGGGATAGAGTGCGCGATATTCGGGCGAAAACCAACCGAAAGAGGCCACATGTAATTGGTAGTAGGTCGGCGTCGGCGATGCATGCAGGAAGCGCACGCGGGAATCGTCCATCATATCTTCGCCATGATCGGACGAATAAAACAGCGCCGTACAGGCCTGCGTACCCTCCAGCACCTTGATAATTTCGTCGAGTACATAATCCGTATAATAGACGCTGTTGTCATAGGCATTGACCATGATGGACCGGTTGTTTTTATTGATCGCCGAGATCAGGTCGGGCGTATAGCGGGCAAACTCCTGCGGGTAACGCTTCCGGTAATCGTAATGCGAACCGTACGTGTGCAGCACGATCAGCAGGTTGCTGTCGCTCTGTTGGATGATCTCGCGGATACTCGGCAGCATCTCGCCGTCAGGACGGTTATCGGTATACAGTTCCCCTTCGCGCGGAGAAATATCGATGCGGCGTTCGGCCTCTTCTGAGAAGAAGTCGATCAGCGAACGGTTCGGTACCTGGTTCGACAGGTACCAGGTCTGGAATCCGGCCTCCTTGAAAGCGGTGATCAGGCTCTTTTGCACATAGATCGAATCGTAATTGGCTGCCGAAGCGGGTGACAGGATGATCGGTACGCTCTTGTGTGTCGCATTGCTCTGGGTCAACACGTTCGAAAACGGCACCACCCCTTCGCGCTTCTCCAACCGGGGCGTCGTCTCGCGGTCGTAGCCGAAAAGGCTCCACGAATCGGCCCTGGATGCTTCGCCGATCACCAGCACGTAAATTTCGCGCCCGGGAGCCTGCCGGTTCTTCACCGCATGGAACGTAAAATCTTTTGATGTTTCGTGATAGCGCTCGCTGAGGCCCCAACGCTCCAGCGTCAACTTGATATTATAGCAGACATTGACCGGAAAAACCTGATATTTAATTCCGAAATCGGGCACCTTGACCCACGCATATATCGTGAACAGCAAACCGACAAACGCCATGCCGAGCCCCGTACGGAGCAATTTGCGCCGGAACAGGCCGCTGAGCCGCTCCTTGATGCAAAGCGACCGGACGCCCAATACCAGCAACGGCAGGTACAAAATACAGACGAACAAAACCGCAGGCCACAGGTTGGCCAGTAATTCGCCCGCCTCGGAAGCATTCGTCGTAAAGAGATTGGTAAACATGTCCACCGCGATGATCGCCCCTCCGAATAGGTAGAGCAACACGATTTGGAACGCCCCCAGAATCATCAGCGGAAGCGACACAAGCATCAGTGTTCCCGGCTTGCGCAGGGCCGCCATCAGCAATGCGTAAAAAGCCGCCGGCCAAAGCAGTGCCGCCAGCGTCACACTGAACGGATAGCGCTCCGTAATCGTAAGCAGCACATTGGGTACCATCATGATTACCACATACAGCATCGCGATGCTCTCCTGCCGTCCGACGAGTCGCCCGAACACGCGGAAACCCTTGGACTCTTTGATTTTCGACATTTTTTTCCTGCCGCCCATCTTCTTGCTCTCTAATTTTCTCTATTTTCCGGTTTCCGTTCTCATGTCTCAAAATCCGAACCGGACTGTATTTATAGCGTCATACCGACTGTCCTGACCACCCGGCCGGCACCCTCCGAACAAAACTCCTGCACGGACGACACCGGACGCAACCGGCTGTGCATCAAAACGCCTCGTTGATACTGAACAGGAAGCTGTTCTCGCCTTTACCGAACCCGTAGTCGAACCGGACGTTGACTTTATTTTTGAACTCCCAACGGTATCCCACGCCATAGTTGGGCAATGTGTGTGCCGGATTGAACTCGCCGAAAGTCGGGAATACATTGCCGGCCCCGACCCATACCGCCACACCGTGACGGTTGTAAATATGCTGCCGCAGCTCGGCCTGTACCTCGACCATCTGCCGGTCGCGGTAGCGCCCCTCGTAATAGCCGCGCATCCGGTACGAGCCGCCCAAACGGGCCAGCATCGTCCAGGGCACGCTGCCGGTACCCAGCTGAGCGTAGAAATCGTAAGCCATCACCGCCCCTTTCCACAGTTTGTGGTATGCGTCGAAAATCAGTTCGGTTTGGGTAAACGCCCCCTTATTACCGAAAAACGACGGGTAGAAACGTTGATCCAGACGCGCATAAATACCCCGCGAGGCATTGTAGATCACATCGCGCGAGTCATACATCAGAATCACGCCGATACTCGTATTGGTATATTGCGTATTCTCGCCGTTAAGCAGTGAAATATCGGAAAAATCTTTGCCCTTGATATAATTGAAGCTGACGCTCGGTCCCAGATAAAATTTCGGAACCAACCGGAAAAAGAAATCGACCTTCACCTGGCTCTGCATGCGCTTGTAGGAACCGGGCGTACCATACATGCCCTTATCGTAACCTATTCCCCAGAATGCGCTCGGGAACGAAAAGAAGTACGTCGTGAAATCGAGCCTGTATTTGGCCCCTTTGAACAAGGTGTTTCCCCTCACGCCCAACAACCAGAAACCGGTGGTAGTGATATCGCCGAACAGGGATATGTTAGAAGGCGGAATGGAAAGGTCTTTGCGATCGACACGGTAGAGCCCGGCAGCCACCAGCCCTAACCCAAGCTTAATATCGCTCGAGTAGTGCGGACCGCCGATAATGCTGAAATCGAATTTTTTGGTAAGCGTCTTATCGACATTCGCCGATTTGAAATAGTTATAAAAACGGTGGAAAAAGCCTTTCTTCACGGTCGAATCGCCCGACATGCTATCAGCAGCCATCTCCATGCTATCGGCCGGGGCATGCGTCTTCCCCTGCATCGAGTCAGGTTTTGATACGGACAACTCTTTGGTCACAACGGGAACCGCTCCCGACGTGACGCCGGTCTCCTCAGACAGTACCGAAAGCGTTTCGGGGGGAACCGGTCGGGAATCGGCAGCGGCGCCGGACCGACCGGCTGGCGCCTGCTGTTGGGCGGATGCGACCACCGACGTGTCGGCAGCCGCTACGTTTCGTTTTTTAACCGCACTTTCCGTACGATTCACGGCTCCGGCGGACGTTGCAAAGAAAACCGACCCTATCCATACTGCCAGCAGAAATCCTCTCATGCTGTTCTTTGTTTTCGTTTATATTCGAGATCAGAAAAAGAACGATCGAACCTGCGAATATACGTCCAATATCGCGGATATGAAAATTCCACCTCTCGGGAGTTTCAATACCGCATTTCGCCGGAAACAGGGCCGGCGCGTCCATCTGCAATATAATAATTTAAAAATCAAAGGAGTATTCCCAGTACTGGGAATACTCCTTTCGAGTTCTATAACGGAAAAAACCGGACTTTTACGATATTTTTACCACCGGAATGGATAGCAGGAATGCCAATTTCCCGATTTTGTCAGCAATATGCCCCGTGCCGATCGCACAGTGGTGCGCCGGACCCGCCTTGGACCAGGCGTCCATAAAGGCCCGGGCGCCGATTCCGAACCGGTAACGGCTGTTGGTATTACCGATATTGAGCACTTTGCCCGGAACCGACTCGCCTTCGGCCACCAGCAGGAAAATCCCGTCACGGCCTTCGACCACCGACAACAACGTCACGGGACCGTGCTTGACCGTCATCTGGATCGACAGCCCCTTACCGGGTTTGCCGTGATAGATCGGCAGCGGCACAAGCCCCACACGCCCTTCGGCAATCGCAAAATGGGCCGGGCCGTCATGCCCCCACAACACCACGTCATCCTCGAAGTCCATCGCATAGGGTTCCGAAAACGACCCTCCGGCACCGAACTCGGCCATAATCTTCATCGCTTCGGCATTTTTCACTTCGCACTCGCCCGCCACCGGGATATTCTTGCCCGTCAGCAGCGTATTCCCGGCGATCACCGACGTCACGACGTTCTCATAGTCGTTGCCGCTGGCGCCTTCATAATAGTAGGCCATTGAACCGAGATCGTACTTCTTCACCAGTTTGTCCAGCGCGACCGACGTCCGTGCGGCCCGTTCGATCTCCGCACGTTCGCATTCCGACGACACTTCGAACGTGTTGTAAAATTCGTCTATCTTGGCCTGAACTTCCTCTGCGGTGACCCCGTCGCGCAACTCCTTGAGCTGGCACATCTCGAGCAGTTCGAAGTGGGTTCCGAACACGCCCGACATTTTCGTCAGGTCGGTGTACACATCGAGCATCCCGCAGTAGTAATGTCCCAGCACCCCCATCCGGTCATGGCGCAGGGCATGGGCCACGCGCGCCGCCTCAACCCAACCGCCGATCTGTTCCCAAACCGACTCCTCGCCCAGGTATCCCGTCACGATATCGTACCGGAGACCGAGCCGATTGAACACGCACGCCATCTCGGGCACCGAGCACGCCTGGCAGTTGGCCAGCCACTCGCCGGTCATCCGGCCCCGGTCCCCCAGCGAATTGATATAATCGTAATCGATGGCCGCCGTAGGCTGCAGGTTCAGCACCACCACCGGAACATTCAGGCGGCTGACGACCGGCAGCACCGTCGACGAAAGCGCATAAGTCGAGATATAAAGGAAAACCAACTCCACGTCGTTCTCCTTAAGCAATGCCGCCGCCGCATCCGCTTTGGTCGGATCGTCGACCATGCCGGCATCGGTCACTTCGACGCCCATCGCGCCGATCCGGTCCGCGATCTCGCGCCGGTAACCTTCGAGCCGGTCAAGCAGTCCTTCGAACTGCCCCCAATAGGTATTCAGCCCGATTCCAAAAAGTCCTATCTTCATAATTCAGTAGTTACAAAACACGCTAATATTTAATAAAATAATTTTCAAAGGGCATAAAAGCCCCACTTTCCGCACGACATCCCGAAAGTGTCCCGGCACACCGGCGGAACCCGCCGGGACTACTCCCGGCGAACCCGGAAATTATCCCGACAACTGCTCCGCAAAGCGTGATACGGACAGCGGCACACCGCTTCAGCCCGATTTGCCACGAAAGTTTCCGATCCGAGTTTTACACCCCTTCATAAAGGGTAAAATCGGACTGTAACCCAAACGGGGTAAGGCGATATTCCGAAGCCTTTTTCGGACTGTCCACCTCCCAGCAGTTGGGACCGACATAACCGTCATAGGCCCGGTGGTGCGGGCCGATAAAGTTCTGCATACTGCCCACTACGCGCAATTCGACGTGATTGCCGCCCTTGGTCAGGTAGGGAGTAATATCCAGGGTATAGGGATCGGAGAAGATCACGCCCACCTTACGGTCGTTGACCCATACCTCCGCGACCGATCCGTTCCAACGGTCGGCTTTCACCCAATGGCGTTTTCCCGTATCCTGCACGTCATAGAATTTCGAATAGCGCATCTCCCACGGATAGAACGGCGCGCCAAGTTCCTGCCAGTCGGCCAGCCGGTCGTATTTGTGCGCGGGAACGATCACCCATTTCTCCCCACGGTTCACCACATCGAAATTACCCAGCACATAAACGGCCCCCAGTTCGGTATCCACCGTCGTGTGATCGGCGACGAGCTCGATCCGGTTTTCACCCGGTTTAACGAGCGATCCGATGCCCATCGTCTTGAAATCTTCATCGACGAGCCAACCGTGTCCGGCCCTTACCGGCGTACCGTTCACCTTGACCGTATAAAGCCATGGGCGCTCGACCAGAATCTTCATCGACGCCAGATCGACATCGCCCTCCCCGACCGTAAATTTGTAAGTCGCGGTAAAACCCGGAGCCGCGGAAAGGTCCATATTGACGATGTCGCTGCCGTACTGGATCGCACGGTTCCACGGGTTATCCTGCAATCCGGCGTTCAGGTAAATCTGCTTGCCGGCTGCGTTGTAGTACAGATTCCGGTACTTCTTATCCCCGCTGACCAGATCGACGAAATCGATCAGCAGCACATTATCCTTCACGCGGCCGATACTCAGCGGTCGCATCTCCTTGAGCGGCATGCCTCCACTCAAGACAGCGGCCTTCTCGGCGGCCAGAGGCTCGTCCGACACCCGCAACAATACGCTGCCGGCAGGTTCTATGGTCGTTTTGACGGCGACTTTACCGTCGCCGGAAGTATACGGAATTTGATACGTTTTGCCGTCCAGCGCATCCATGCGTACGACATATTTGCCGTCCAGCGCCACTTCGACCGCCGTCGGTTCATCGAGCGATACATTGGTCAGCAGCAATACCTGACCGTCAGCGAACTCCTTGCGGTGATGGTGCAGGTCGCCCCCCGACACAGTGACAAAACGGATATCGTCGTTGCGGAAATTCGATTCGATAAATTCGGGTGTACATACCGGAAGTCCCGTTTTGGATGCGGTAGTATTTAAACCGCCCCCGGCAATACTGTTAGACTTACAAAACGCTTCGACTTCGGGAGAAACGACACCGTCCACCCGCGACGGACAGCCGAAGGCGATCAGCTTCCCGCCCTGGGCAACGAACGATTTGAGCAGGTCGAAAGTAGCGCCTTCGATATTTTCAGTCCCGTCCGGAATCACGAACGTGCTGTACGCGCGATTGCCCACAACGAACTTGCCGTCGCGCACCGATCCGTTCGTCTGGAAAATATGTTCGCAACCCAAATCGAATTCGACTTGCGCATGCTCCAGCGTCGCAACAAGATCCTGGAATTTCTGCCCGATCTCCAGCGAAGCGCCTTCGGCCGGTTTACCCATATAGTTGTTGTAGAGCCATGCGGTCGTGGTGGGCTCCAGGACGAGGATATCGTTGACCTGCTCGCCCAGGCTCATCACCGTGCAAATGCGCGCGATGTAATCGTTCAGGACGTGGTAGTTTTCCCACCACGAAGCGGCGCGCGTGAACATCGGCGGATAGTCGAATTTGCGAACCCCGTCGAGGCTCATGTGGCCGACATGCTGGTTCACAAGGTTCACCCCCAGCACCATCTGCCAGTCGGCGAGGCGCTTCATATCCTTAAAGGTAGCCTCCCAGCCCGCGCCTCCATATGTTTCGCTCAATACCCGCTGGCGGCCGAGCTGGTTCGCGATGCTGCGCACCTCCTTGACCGAACGGATATTGCCGAACTGGGCATGCACATCCTTCTCGTTGAACTGATTGAACAGCATGTCGATACCGGGGGTCTGCTGCCACGCGGCCATCGACATGTTGTCGATCACTCCGGTCACGTTAGGCCAGCTGTGTTCCCAATAATGTCCCGTCCACGAAATGCCCTTTTCGTCGCAATAACGCGACCACGGTTTGGCCCAGCGGTCGACGAACATATCGTTGAGCAGCGCGAAGTAATCGTGCCGTACCCGTTTCCAATCGCCCACCTCCTCGTGCAATGCGGGCAGTTGGTCGCGCAAGCCGTAGCCGTAACGCGCCCGGAATGCTTCGAACAGGTCCGGCGTCCAACGCAGGCCGCCGGACGATACCACCTCCGGCTCATCGGTGAAAATTCCTTTTACGTTGTTCTTCAGATCCCCGCCGAACGTTTTTTCGTAACCGTCCATAGTAATCTCCATGAACTTACCGGTCACGCCGTCGGCCAACAAATCGACGTACGAACCGCCCGCATACCACGGGGAAACTTTGTAATAGGTTTTCTCGTAAAGATAGAATTTACCTTTTTTGCCTTTCATCTTCGGGGCCTTGGCGGTAACATCGGTCAATTTGCCGCCTTTCTCGCTGACGACCACCGCGTATTTCGACACGTCGCCGGGCATCACTCCGACAACGGTCGGCATCAGTCCCGCGCCCTGGTTGTAGGCTTCGGGCATCTGGCGGTAGACATGCCCTCCGGCGAATCCGCTCGGATAGGAGTTCTCATCGTAAATCCAGACGTCGATGCCGAGCAGTTTACCCCGGTCGACCGTATATTTATACATTTCGAGCCACTCGGGCGACAGGTAATCGGTTTTCAGACCCGGACGCGGGTGGATAATCACCGCGCCGCATCCCTGCCGACGGTACTCGTTGAGCATATTGTCGATCTGGTACTTGCTCACTTCGGTATTCCAGACCATGAACGGCGCGGTGCGGAACTCGCCGCCCGGAGACGGGAATTCTTCGATCAGACGGGCCATAGAAGCCGCAGAGCCCACCTGGGCTACGGCAGACCCTCCGCAGAACACGAGCGCTGCGAGGGAGAGAAGGATCTTTTTCATTCGGTTCGTTTAGGTTATGATTCGTTTCAATTCAAGCGATACTCCCGGAAGTCGCCCGTCTATCACAGGGCAGCACCCCTGCACGGGCCGGCTCCGAAACGGACAGGCAAATACCGTCCGCCCCTACCCGGATAGCGGGAAAACCCCTTTCCGCGCACCGGGCATCCAAATATACGATTTAAAATCGAAAGCACCGCGCCCGGACACGCTTCATTTGCATATCCGCAGCGCATTCGCTACCTTTGGTCGGCTTGCCCGCAGTGGGTGCGCCCTTCCAACCCCATCTCCCTATGAAAAAAACATGCACCGTGACGCTGGTTCCGCTCGGACGGACCTTACAAGTAGCCCGGGGGGCGCTGCTCAGCGATGCAATACACGATCTGGGCATCGAATTTCCCTGCGGCGGCAAGGGAATTTGCGGCAACTGCAAAGTGAAGCTGCTCGCAGGCGAAATCGCACTGAGCCCGCAGCACCGCACAGTCCTCGAACGGAAAGGACTGTTGCCGGAATGGAGACTGGCCTGCCTGAGCCGGGTCGAAGAGGACCTCACCATCGAAGTGGCGCAGTTCGACAACATCGTGCTGGCCGACGAGACGCCGTTCCGGTTCACGCCGCGCGAAGGCCGGGGAATCGCCGTAGACCTTGGCTCGACGACGATCGTATCGCAACTGCTCGACCTCTCGACCGGACGCGTACAGGCCGTCCAGACCGATATCAATCCGCAGGCCCGCCATGGGGCCGACATCATGTCACGTATCAGCTATGCGATACAGTCGGAAGAGCACGCCGCACGCCTCACCGCCCTGGTCCGCGAAACGGTCGGACGACATGTCCTGACCCTGACAGCACAGGCCCCGGGCCCTATCGACCGCATCCGCATCGTCGGCAACAGTGTGATGCACCACCTGTTTTGCGGACTCGACGTCGGTCCGCTGGCCGCTTACCCATTCGAGTCGCCGGATAATGGCATGCGGCATTTCTCCGCGGCTGAACTGGGCTGGCTGGAGGTTTCCGGAACCAAGCCTCCGGTCCGTTCTTCTCAAACGCAACACTCCGATCGAAATGCTCTTTCCGCCGCAGAACCGGACAACGCGAATCACCTTTCTGTCGCCGACAAGCTGGCCGGCACCGACATCGCCTTCCTGCCCAATATCGGCAGTTTCGTCGGCAGCGACATCCTGGCGGGAATTTACGCTGCAGGCATGTTTTCCAGCGGAAGCCCCCGGGTACTGATCGACCTGGGGACGAACGGCGAAATCGCGGTAGGCAGCCGCAACGGGATCCTCTGCGCCTCAACGGCGGCAGGGCCGGCTTTCGAGGGCAGCAACATTTCGTGCGGCATGCGCGCCGCAACCGGAGCGATATCTTCGGTAACACGCCTGGGTGCAGAAACCCGGGTGCACGTAATCGGGAATGTGGAAGCTGCGGGTATCTGCGGCAGTGGGCTGATCGACGCGATCCGCACAGGCGTACAGGAAGGAAAAATCAGCCGCGACGGCACGATCGCAACACCCTCGATGGAACTGCCGTTGACAGGCAAGGTCAAACTGGTCCAGAAAGACATCCGGGAATTTCAACTGGCAAAAGCGGCCATCGCCACCGGAGTGGAGCTGCTGCTCCGGGAGCAGGGAATATCCCGCTGCGATGTGGAAAGGGTATTTATCGCAGGAGGATTCGGCAACTACATCGACCTGCCCAACGCCATCGGCCTGGGACTGCTGGAGTTCGACGGGGAGAAAATCGTAAAGCTGAGCAACAGCGCCCTGATCGGTGCCAAGATGTTCCTTTTTGAAGACGATGCATTCATCGACAACCTGCTACCGGCCACGAGCCACCTTTCGCTCGAATCGAACCCGGCATTTTTGGATGTATTCTGCGAGAAGATGTCGTTTTAGCCGCCGTTATTCCAGATCAATTCCGGCCGGGCTCCTTGTCCCCATGGGTAAAAGCCGAAGGACATTGGGTAAAAAGGTTACTTGCCGAATTATTCCGAAGGGGAACCCGCAGTCATTCTTCCTCACCGACCTCTTCAATAACCGCAAGGCTCTCCTGCAATCGACGAATATTCTTATCGAACACCCTTTTGTACAACCAGTAGCAGGCAACAGTCGTCGCCACAACGACGCCAAACAAAACGCCCCATATAAAATCCGGCGCTTTCATCTCTATAGACATGACTACCGACAAAATCACGAACAACGGGCCGATAATCGCAGCCGTAAATATCTTTTCCCGCGTAATCTGTACCGTGTAGCGGTTTACCCGAAGGATATTCTCTTTCACGACCTTGGTAAAATCGATTTTCATCAACCCGTACAGTTTATAGCCGGTCCAAAGTACAAGCAGTCCGTCAACAACGATCGCCACACGGATAAACAGATCCCACATCGCAAAATGCCCGCCGAAGCGATGATAGACATATATGCTGTAGGGGATGATCAATATAGTCACCACAAAACCGAATGTTTCCCAGTTAATCAGCCGGCTGACCGACTTTTCCCCTTTCGTTCGCACCAGTTCACGAATAACCGACTCCTGCAACATTTCGGTTCTCTCCAGGCGGTCGTTCAAAGCCGCCCAGCGCTCTTTCATCTCTTCCAGTTCCATACTCTAATCCGTTTTATGCGTTCACCATCTGCCGAAGCTTGATTTTGGCCCGTTTCAGTTTCGTCGCGACATTACACAGGGTCAATCCGGTAATATCCGCTATCTGCTGGTAACTGTTCTCCTCCAAATAGAGCAACACGACCGTCCGCTCCAACGGTCCGAGCCGGCGAATCAATGCGTACATTTCGCGCAGCTCCTCTTCCATCTGCTCCGGTTCGGCCAAAGCCTCCGCAAGATTGGAAACGAGCGGTACGCTCTGCGGCCGCCGGATGCTCCTGCGTACGCCGGTAAGACAGGTATTGAGGGTCACCCGGTACACCCAGGTGGAGAGCGAACACTCCTGCCTGAATTTCGGGAAACCGGCCCACAAGCGGCAAACCGACTCCTGATACAGATCGGCGAGCGGCCACTCCGGCGACGTGTAACAGACGCAAACTTTGTAAATCGTCCGTTCATACCGGCGAATCATCGCAATAAAGGCTTCCTCCAATTCATGCTTACCCATCGATGCCTGTTTTAATTATTAGACGCCCGCTCCGCCGAAAAATGGCATTTGCCGCCGTTTTTATACACCTTCAGGTTCGTTTTTATTTTTGACCGGGGCATCGCCCGGATACAAAACGCTCCGCGACAAGTCTCATACAAAAAACAAGCGGACAATCCGGTTATTCCCGTCCGTCCGCTTATGATTCCAATCGCCCTGCGGCAATCTTAAAAAGCCTCTCTTTACGCCTATATCTTTTGTCTTTTCTATTTCCCTCCGCCCCCACAAGGCCCAGACTATCCATCCGGTCATCCGGAAACAGTCTCCATCCCCACAACCGAAATCCGGCACAAACAGCGATGCGAATCCAAGGCATGTGAAATGCACCCGGACGCTACCCCATCACCGAGACATTGAAAAACTCGACGATGCCGACCACGTGTCCCTGTTCATCCGTCACGACGATCGAATGTATCTTGTGGTTGCGCATCATCTCCTCGGCCACGACGATCCGTTCGGTCGGCAGGATCGTTTTCGGCGTGCGGGTCATCACCTCCTGCGCTTCGATATTGAAAAAGTTCTCCTTGTATTTGGCCATCGCCCGGCGCACATCCCCGTCGGTAATCACACCGATCAGTTTGCCCTCCTCGACGACCGCCGCGATTCCCAGCCGCGCATCGCTGATGGCGATAATCACATTGCCCAACGTCATCTCCTTCGGCACGCAAGGCAGGTTGTCCTTGCGCATCACGTCCTGCACCTTCGTCAACAGGCGTCGCCCGAGGCTGCCGCCCGGATGGAACACGGCGTAATCCTCCGCTTTGAAGTTGCGTTCGTTGATCAGCGCGATGGCCAGCGCATCTCCCATCACCAGCGTCGTCGTAGTCGACGACGTGGGCGCCAGATCCAACGGACACGCCTCATGCGCCACGGCGATATTGAGGTGATAATGCGCATGCTTGGCCAATGTCGACTCGGGATTCCCGGTCATTGCGATCACGACGTTCTTGTTGTATTGCAGGAAGGGAATCAACTTCAGGATTTCGTCGGTCTGTCCCGAATTGGCAATCGCCAAAACGATATCCTGCGGTTCGATCATCCCCAGATCGCCGTGGTACGCCTCACCCGGATGAAGGAAAAACGACGGGGTACCTGTGCTGGCCAGCGTCGCAGCTATTTTTTTGCCGATCAGACCCGATTTACCCATGCCGGTGACGATCACCTTGCCTTTACAGGCAATGATCGCTTTCACGGCTTTTTCAAAATCGTCGGTCAGCAGTTCGGTCAGGTGTTTGACGGCCGCAGCCTCGGTATTGATCGTATCGATAGCACTCTGTCGGATCGGATTCATCTCGTTATCGGTTTATTTTTTGTAAAGTCCCGGCCTCGCCTGCGATCCGTTAAAAAAGGATCGGACCGGGAAATCCCGGCTGCATCAGGCCCAGACTAAATATTACTGCTCAAAAATTACAGCCCAAAGGTACGAATTTAATTATTAATTTAATTATTAAAAAGTGCCTCGCAGGCCATAACCGCGCGTGGCGCAGAAAACCTGACTGTAAATGTGGAAACCGGGACGCGAAGTCTCGATCTTGCGGTCGAGTTGCAGGATCGGGTGTCCCGGCTTGACGCGCAGGTGTTCCTGCAGGCGCTTATCCGCCCGGATCGCATACAACTGCTGCGTCCCGCCCGTCACGACGATCTGGTATTTCGTGCGCAGAAAGTCGAATAGCGAGGTATTCTCCAGGTTATACGAAGTAAACCGCGGCAGGTTGATATTCGGCAGCATCGTAATATCGAGGAACACAGGCTCGCCGTTAAGCAGCCGAAGCCGTTCGAAATAGATGCATCCGACCTCCTGTTCATACGGGGTGACCGGAAACGAAAACGCCTCGGTCCAGGAACGCACTTCCGGCCGGAGGATGATATGCGTGAGGAAATCCTCGCGCCCGACGGCCGATGTGGTACCCGTCAGCGAAAGAATACCGATTCCTTTGGGCACACCTTTCACGATACTTCCTTTTCCCTGGTGTTTCAGGATAAACCCGTCGGCCACCAGTTGATCGAGCGCACGACGCACGGTTGGCCGGGCGACCCGGTGCACAATGCTCAGTTCATGTTCGGAGGGCAACAAATCGCCCGCAGAATAGACTCCCTCGGCGATATGGCGCCGGAGGGTTTCGTAAACTTGTTTATATCGGGGCAGCTCTACCATGGCATTTTGAAGGTCTGATTCAGACGCCTGAAAGTCAGGCGCAAAAAGTTTAGTCGAAGCCAAATATAGGCAAAGATATCGGGCCTGACAAATTTTTGCCGGGAAAATTTGTATATACATGTTCACAACTTGTAAACCTTCAGGATACACACAATCACCTATATATCAACGTTTAGAAAAATCAATAAAAATCACTTGTATATATAAGTTATTGTTGTAACTTTGCAAAAACCGGATTTTGCGGAGAACTAACTAAATCATACATAACTTAAAACTCATATGGCAACAGTAGTCATCATGCCTAAACAGGGACAGTCCGTCGAGAGCTGTATCCTGACCGAAATGAAAAAGAAAAAGGGCGACTCGGTCGCCGTGGGCGACATCCTTTTCTCCTACGAGACAGATAAGGCTTCGTTCGAAGAGGAGGCCCAGGTGGCCGGCACCGTATTGGACGTTTTTTTCGACGACGGCGACGAAATTCCGGTGCTGACCAACGTAATGGTAATCGGCAACGAGGGTGAAAGCACCGCAGAGTTCCGTCCGGGCGGAGAAGCCGCTGCTCCCGCAGCCGAAACCCCGGTTGCCGCCGCTGCTGCTCCCGCAGCAACACCCGCTATCGCAGCCGCAGCCGCAACTGCCGTCAAGCCCGCTACCACCGAAGGCACTTCGCCCGTATCGCCGCGCGCCCGCGCACTGGCGGAAAAAGAGGCGGTCAACGCCGCCGCGCTGCAAGGTTCCGGCCCTCACGGCCGCGTCATCGAACGCGACGTACAGGCCGCCATCGCCGCCACGCCCAAACTCACCCCGTTGGCGAAAGCCATCGCGAAGGAGACCGGTGCGGCCGCACCCGAAGCGGGCAGCGGATTGGCCGGCATGGTCAAAGGCGCCGATATGGGGGCACTCAAGAACAGCGTTTACGCGACCGACAGCGAGATCAAGCCGCTGACCAACATGCGCAAGCTGATCGCCAAAGCGATGCACGCATCGTTGCAAAATTCGGCCCAGCTGACGCACCACCTCAGCGCGGACGCCCGCCGCATCCTGGAACTGCGGAAGAAAGTCAAGAAAGCCGTCGACAACGGCTACCCGACCAACATCACCCTCAACGACATGGTCTGCATGGCGGTAATCAAAGCGCTTAAAAAATTCCCGCAGGTCAACTCGCATTTCCTCGGTGACAGCACGCGCGTTTTTTCGAAAGTCCACCTCGGCCTGGCCGTCGATACCGACCGCGGCCTGATGGTGCCGACGGTGAAAAATGCCGACGACCTTTCGATCCAGGGCCTCGCCAACCAACTCAAAGAGGTTGCCAACGCCTGCAAGAAGGGCTCGATCGATCCCGACCTGCTCTCTTCCGAAGCAGCATCGTTCACCGTATCGAACCTCGGCAACTACGGCGTCGAGATCTTTACCCCCGTGATCAACCTGCCGCAGGTGGCGATCCTCGGTGTGAATACGATCGTACCCCGCCCGAAAGATATCGGCGGCGGCGTATACGCCTTCGTGCCGCACATCGGCCTGAGCCTCACCTACGACCACCGCGCACTGGACGGCGGCGAGGCGACCCGCTTCGTCAAAGAGGTAGCCAACGAAATCGAAGCGCTCGACTTCGAACTTTAATTAAATGCACGGCGGAGCGGAAGTTCTTACGACACCGCCCCGCACACCATTAACAGACTTAAATCGACAAAAATGATAGATTTGGCAATTATCGGCGGCGGCCCGGGCGGATACGTGGCTGCGGAACGTGCCGGAGCGAAAGGGTTGAACGTCGTGCTGTTCGAGAAGCGCGAGTTGGGCGGTGTCTGCCTCAACGAGGGGTGTATTCCGACCAAAACGCTGCTTTACAGCGCGAAGATATACGACTATGCGAAGCACGGCGACAAATACGGCGTATTCGCAGCGGATGCGACCTACGACTACGGCAAGATCGTGGACCGCAAGAACAAAGTGGTCCGCAAACTGGTCGGCGGCGTGGGCGCCAAGATGAAAGCGCACAACGTCAAAGTCGTCAAAGGTGAAGCGAAAATCAAAGGCCGCTCTGAAAACGGGATCGAAATCGAGTGCAACGGCGAGACCTACTACGCAGTCAACCTGTTGCTCTGCACCGGTTCGGAGGCTTTCGTACCGCCGATCCCGGGTCTGAAGGAGGCCGGCGACATCATCCTGACGAACCGTGAAATCCTGGCGATGAAAGAACAGCCCAAATCGCTGGTGATTATCGGAGGAGGCGTGATCGGGATGGAGTTCGCGAGCTTCTTCAACAGCCTCGGCACCGAAGTGACGGTCGTAGAGATGTTGCCCGAAATCCTCGGCGGCCTCGACGGCGAAATCAGCGCGATGCTGCGCGATATCTATGCGAAAAAAGGCATCAAATTCAACCTGTCGTGCCGTGTGACCGAAATCAAAGGCAACGAGGTGATCTATGTCGATCCGCAGGGCAATACCGCATCGGCCAAAGGAAACAAGATACTGGTCAGCGTCGGCCGCCGAGCGGTAACCGCCGGATTGGGCCTCGAAACGTTAGGCGTGGAGCTGAACCGCGGCGCGGTAAAAGTAGACAACAAGATGCGCACGAACATACCGAACGTCTTTGCCGCAGGCGACGTGACGGGCTTTTCGATGCTCGCACATACGGCCAGCCGCGAAGGCGAGGTGGTCGTGAACAACCTGACCGGACGTCCGGACGTCATGCGTTACAACGCTATCCCGGGCGTGGTTTACACGAATCCCGAAGTGGCAGGTGTCGGCCTGACCGAAGAGTCTGCCAAAAAGGAAGGTATCGCATACCGCATCCAGAAACTCCCCATGGCCTATGCCGGACGCTTCGTCGCTGAAAACGAAGGAGGCACGGGCATCTGCAAAGTGCTCGTCGGCGAGCAGTACGGCGAAGTGCTCGGCGTGCATATGCTCGGCAACCCGTGCAGCGAAATCATCTACGGCGCCTGCATGGCCATCGAGCAGGAGATGACGCTCAAGGAGATGGAAGAGGTGGTTTTCCCGCACCCGACCGTGTCGGAAATTTTCAAGGAGACCGTCTTCGCCTTCGGAGAATAACACAAATCGGGGGGAGCGAGCCGGCCCGGAGCATCTGAACCGCTATAAAAACGGGGAAAAGAGCAGCTTTTCATACAACCAGCAAAAAACCTAAAAACAAATAACAGTTATGCCTAAGTCACAATACATCGATCCTAAAGAGATGCGGAAAGCCGGTGAGATCACCTTCTCGCCGATCCCCGTCAACCAGTACAAAAAAACCGCGAAGGAGGAGCTCAAAAGCAAGCACTTCACCAAAGACGACCTGAAGCGCATCTACCGCGACATGGTGGTGATCCGCGAATTCGAAACGATGCTGCAACTGGTGAAGACCACCGGCGGCTACAACGGCGTCGAATACAACAACCCTGGCCCCGCCCACCTCTCGGCCGGCCAGGAAGCCGCTGCTGTCGGGATGGCCTACATGCTCGACATCAACGACTTTATCTTCGGTTCCCACCGCAGCCACGGCGAAATTCTCGCCAAAGGCCTGCGTGCCATCGAACTGCTCGACGACAAGTCGCTCGAAAAGATCATGAACGAATTCTGGGACGGCGCCACCGTGAACGTTGCCAAAAAGGCATACAAAGGCGGCTCGGTCAAGGAACTCGGTATCCGCTTCCTGCTGTACGGCGCACTGGCCGAAATTTTTGCCCGTACGACCGGATTCAACAAAGGGCTGGGCGGCAGCATGCACACCTTCTTCACGCCGTTCGGCATCTACCCGAACAACGCCATCGTAGGCGGCAGCGGCAGTATCGCCGTCGGCGCGGCCCTCTATAAAAAAGTAAACCGCAAACCCGGTATCGTCGTGGCCAACATCGGCGACGCTTCGATGGCACGCGGTCCGGTCTGGGAAGGCATGACCTTCGCAGCCATGGACCAATTCAAACAGCTCTGGGAAGGCGACATGAAAGGCGGCCTGCCGGTGATCATCAACATCATGGACAACCAGTACGGCATGGGCGGACAGACCCGCGGAGAGACGATGGGCTTCGATTTCGCAGCCCGCATCGGCGCCGGCGTGAACCCCGAGCAGATGCATGCCGAACGCGTGGACGGCTTCAATCCGCTGGCCGTGATCGACGCTTACCGCCGCAAGAAAGCGATCCTCGAAAAAGAGAAGGCCGGCCCCGTACTGCTCGACGTGCTGACCTACCGTTACAGCGGCCACTCGCCCTCGGACGCATCGTCGTACCGCACCAAAGAGGAGGTCGAAGCATGGGAGGCACAGGATTGCATCGTATCGTACGGCAAGGAACTGATCGACGCAGGTGTTGCCACACAGGCCGACTTGGACGCAGTCACCAAGGAGATCAAGGAGATCATGTTCGACACTTTCAAGCTCTCGATCGACGACGAGCTCTCGCCGCGCATGGACCTGCACAAAGAGCCGGAACTGCTCGGCACGATGATGTTCTCGAACCAGAGCATCGACTCTCTGTCGGACGCCAAACCCGACGTAAACCATCCGATGAGCGAAAACCCGCGCGTGCAGCAGATCGCCAAAAAGGAGCGCTTCGCATTCGACAAGGACGGCAAGCCGTTCTCGAAAATGAAACAGTTCCAACTGCGCGACGGTATCTTCGAAGCGATCATCGACCGTTTCTACAAAGACGCTTCGCTGGTGGCCTACGGGGAGGAAAACCGTGACTGGGGCGGAGCATTCGCCGTGTACCGCGGCCTGACCGAGGCACTACCCTACCACCGCCTGTTCAATGCGCCGATCGCCGAGGCGGCCATCATCGGCACCGCGATCGGATACGCAATGTGCGGCGGACGCGTGATCCCTGAAATCATGTATTGCGACTTCCTCGGCTGCTGCGGCGACGAGGTATTCAACCAACTGCCCAAATGGCAGGCGATGAGCGGCAACATCCTCAAGATGCCCGTGGTCGTACGCGTGTCGGTCGGTTCGAAATACGGTGCGCAACACTCGCAGGACTGGACTTCGCTGGCGGCACATATCCCTGGCCTGAAGGTCGTGTTCCCCGTTACGCCCTATGACGCGAAGGGGCTGATGAATGCCGCCCTGCAAGGCACCGACCCGGTGATCTTCTTCGAGAGCCAGCGCATTTACGACGTGGGCGAACAGTTCCACGAAGGCGGCGTACCGGAAGGATATTATGAAATTCCGTTGGGCGAACCCGACGTGAAACGCGAAGGCAAGGACATCACGATCCTCACGATCGGTGCGACGTTGTACCGGGCGCTCGACGCAGCGAAAGTGCTGGAAGAAAAATACGGCATGAGCGCCGAAGTGATCGACGCCCGCTCGCTGGTTCCGTTCAACTACGAGAAAGTGCTCGAGTCGGTTAAGAAAACCGGACGCATCATCATCGCAGGCGACGCCACCAGCCGCGGATCGTTCCTCAACGACCTGGCCCGCAACGTCACCGAATTGGCCTTCGACGAATTGGATGCGCCTCCCGTGGTGCTCGGTTCACGCGACTGGATCACGCCGGCCTACGAGCTCGAATACGCTTTCTTCCCGCAGGTGGACAGCTTCATCGATGCCATTCATGAGAAGATCGTTCCGCTCAAGGGACACGTGCCGACCCGCAACTACACCGATGCGGAGCAAATCCGCCGCGCTAAAGCGGGCATTTAACCGGACTCGTCCGATTAGTAATCAAGCAATGAACCATGTGCGAATTCTGTCAATCCAATTCCAAGCATAAGGTACAGGAGGTGAGCGTCAACGCCCACCTCCACACACCTTACTCCTTCAGCGCTTTCGACACACTGACCGACGCCCTCAACCGGGCTGTGGCGGAAAACGTCAAGGTAGTCGGCATCAACGACTTTTACACGACCGCAGGCTACGGGGAGTGGGACCGGGAGTGCCGCAAGCGTAAACTCTATCCGCTGTTCAACATCGAATTCATCAGCCTGCACAAGGCCGACCAAGAAGCCGGCGTACGGGTCAACGACCCGAACAACCCGGGCCGCACCTACCTCAGCGGCAAAGGACTGGCTTGCCCGCCCGTACTGCCCGAGCCGTATGCCTCGCAACTGGCACGCGTGTGCGCCGAGACGCATGAGCAGGTGAAACAAATGTGCGCGAAGCTCAACGAACTGCTCGCCGAGCAGCAGACGGGCATCGTCCTCGATTTCGAATGGATCGAGAAGAACCTGACGGGCGGTTCTATCCGCGAAAGGCACTTGGCCAAAGCGCTGCGCATGAAGGCCTATGAAACGTTCGGCGAAGAGAACCAGGAGACGCTGACGGCTTTTTTCACGAAACTCTTCGGCGGCAAGCCGCTCAAATCGAAACTGTCCAACGTGGCGGGCGTCGAGAATGAAATCCGCGGCAACCTGCTCAAATCGGGAGGAGCGGCTTTCGTGGCCGAAACCCCGGCGGCATTCCTGCCGATGGAGGACGTGCGCAAAATCATCCTCGCGGCAGGCGGTATTCCGACCTACCCCTTCCTGGCCGATGACGCCAACGGCAATTTCACGCAGTTCGAGGCAGATGTGCGGGCGACCGCTGCCGAACTCAAAAAACGCGGTATCTTCTCGGTCGAATTCATCACCACGCGCAACAGCGTCGAGGTGTTGGAACGCTATGCCGGTTACCTGCACGACAGCGGCTTCGTCGTCACGTTCGGCAGCGAACACAACACCCCGGCGATGGAACCGATCGAGCTCTTCGCACGCGGCGGCGTACCGCTGACCCCACGCCTGCGGCAGATAGGCTACGAAGGAGCCTGTGTCGTGGCCGCACACCAGGATATCGTCCAGAGCGGCATGCAGGGCTATGTAGACAGCCGCGGCGTGGCCGACATAGACAAGCGTGACGAATATGTCGCTTACGGAGACAAAGTAATCAAAGCGGTGATCGGCTGATCCGTAGCGCCCGCACTGTGAAGGGAAAAGAAAAATAACGAGGTCCCCTTCTACCTTACCAGTGCATCGCCTCCGGGATTCCATCACCAGACTAAATGCAAAACCATGAACGAGATAAAACAGTTAATCCGCATATCGCAGTTCTACGGCTCCGACAGCCGCTATGTGATCGCCGGCGGAGGCAATACCTCTTACAAAAATGCTGACAAGCTGTGGGTGAAAGCCAGCGGGCACGCGCTCGCGACGATCACCGAAGAGGGGTTTGCGGTACTCAACCGCAACAAACTGAACGTCATTTCTCAAAAGCAATATCCCGCGGATACGGCCGCGCGCGAAGAAGAGGTCAAAAACGACCTGGCCGCCGCCTGCATCACGAAGGATCGCCGCCCGAGCGTCGAAACGTCGCTGCACAATGCGCTGAGCGCAAGTTTCATCGTCCACCTGCACCCGACGCTCGTCAACGGGCTGATGTGTGCGCAGGATGTGGAACAGGTGACCAAGAAACTCTTCGGCGACGAAGCGCTCTATATTCCCTATATCGATCCGGGCTACATCCTTTTCAAAGAGGTGGAACGCCGCATCCGGGAATATACCCAAGCGCACGGCCACGAACCTGCGATCATCCTGCTCCAGAACCACGGTATCTTCGTCGGGGCCGAATCGACCGAGAAGATACAGGCTATTTACGACGAAGTGCTCGGCAAGATCGAAAAAGCGCTGACCAAGACCGCACCGGTGGGCGAGGCCGATATTTGCGCCTGCACGCAGGAGATCGTCCCGGCCATCCGCATGATGGCAAGCAGTAAAGAGGGACTCAAAACGCTCAAGGTCATCAACAACGAGTTGATCTCCTATTTCATCGAGTCTAAAGAACACTTCGCAAAGATTTCGAAACCCTTCTCGCCCGACATCATCGTCTACTGCAAATCGAACTACATCTATATCGACAGCGAAGGCACCGAGGCTATTCTCGAAACGGCCCGAAAGGAGATCGAAGCCTATAAGGCAAAATACGGTTACGCCCCGAAAGTGATTCTGATCAAAGGAATCGGGCTGGTGGCCGTAGGCGACAACGCCGCAGGCTGTAACATCATCGCCGAGGTTTACCAGGACATGATGAAGATCGCCTACCTGGCCCAGTCGTTCGGCGGCGAGCATCCGATGACCCAGGCCCAGATCGATTTTATCGACAACTGGGAGGTGGAAAACTACCGCCGCAAAGTGAGCGCGGGTGCAACCGCAGGGCGCGTCGAGAACAAGACGATCATCGTCACCGGGGCCGCACAGGGTTTCGGCGAGGGGATCGCACGCTGCCTGATCCAGCAGGGGGCCAACATCGTGGTGGCCGACCTGAACGAGGCGGTCGGCGCCAAAACCGTCGAGAACCTCAACGCGCTGGCCAAAAGCAACCGGGCGATCTTCGTCAAGACGAACGTAGCCGACACGGCGAGCCTGCGCGAGCTGATCCACAAAACGGTCTGCGCATTCGGCGGACTCGACGTATTCATCAGCAATGCAGGTGTACTGCGCGCCGGAGGCCTCGAGGAGATGACGCCCGAAAACTTCGAGTTCGTCACCAAGATCAATTACAACGCCTATTTCTACTGCGCCCAGGCCGCGTCACGGGTGATGAAACTGCAGAACAAATACTGCGAAGAAAATTACTGCGACATCATCCAGATCAACTCGAAGTCAGGCCTGCGGGGGTCGAAAGCCAACTTCGCCTATGCGGGCGGCAAATTCGGCGGTATCGGCCTCACGCAATCGTTCGCCCTCGAGCTGGCGCCGTTCCGTATCAAAGTGAACGCCGTCTGCCCCGGTAACTTCTACGAAGGGCCGCTGTGGAGCAATCCCGAGAACGGGCTTTTCCTGCAATACCTGCATGCCGGCAAGGTGCCGGGAGCAAAGACCGTCGAGGACGTGCGCGCCTTCTACATGGCGCAGGTACCGATGCGCAAAGGCACCGGCCCCGAAGATGTGACCAAAGCGGTCCTCTACCTGATCGACCAGACGTGTGAAACGGGACAGGCGCTCCCGGTGACGGGCGGCCAGGTGATGTTGAGCTAACCTGCGCGGAATCAGCATAAAACAATGTCCCGCAGGAAGTTCGATATTTTTAGGCGAGTTTTTTGCGGGACAAATTTTATAATGCGTATATTTGCAGCCGAAAGCGGCAAGTATCGTTAAAACGAGCGATCATGAAAACGAAAGCAGTCAGACTATATGGCAAGAACGACCTCCGGCTGGAGGAGTTCGAGCTGCCGCAAATCAAAGAGGATGAGATCCTCGCGAAAGTAGTGTGCGACAGTATTTGCATGTCCTCCTACAAAGCCTCCCACGAGGCGGACATCCACAAACGCGTTCCGCGCGACATCGCCCAAAATCCGGTCATCATCGGCCACGAGTTCGCCGGTGAGATCGTCGAAGTGGGCGCCAAGTGGAAAGAGAAATTCACTCCCGGAGCTAAATTTTCGATCCAACCCGCACTCAATTACGAAAAAGGGCCGGTCGGCGTATTGAGCGCCCCGGGCTATTCGTACCGTTATATCGGCGGCGACGCCACCTACGTGGTAATCCCCAACGAAGTGATGGAACAAGGTTGCCTGCTCAACTATACGGGCAAAGGCTTTTACCCCGGTGCGCTCTCCGAACCGCTCTCGTGCGTAATCGGGGCGATGCACGCCAATTACCACATCACGCCCGGCTCGTACGTGCACCAGATGGAGATCGCCGAAGGCGGTTGCATGGCCATTCTGGCCGGCGTGGGACCGATGGGCCTCGCCGCGATCAACTACGCGATCCATCGCAAAGACCGCAAGCCGAGGCTAATCGTCGTGACCGATATCGACCAGAGCCGTCTCGACCGCGCCGCATCGCTCTATTCGCCCGAAGAGGCCGCCAAGAACGGTATCGAGCTGAAATACGTGAACACCGGCGCAATGGCCGACCCGACCGCCGAACTGAAAGCGCTCACGGGCGGCAAAGGTTATAACGACGTGTTCGTCTTCGCCCCGGTGGTGCCGGTAGTGGAACAGGCAGACGCGATCCTGGCGTTCGACGGATGCCTGAACTTCTTCGCAGGCCCGGCCAAGACCGACTTCAAGGCCCCGTTCAACTTCTACAACGTGCACTATGCCTACACGCACGTCGTGGGTACGAGCGGCGGCAATACGGCCGATATGATCGAAGCGCTCGAAATGATGAGCGCAGGGCTCGACCCGGCCGGGCTGGTAACGCACGTCGGAGGCCTGAACGCCGTGATCGACACGACGTTGAACCTGCCCAATATTCCGGGCGGGAAGAAATTGATATATACCCACATCGAAATGCCGCTGACACCGATCGTGAATTTCGGGAAGTTGGGTGAAAAGAACCCTGTGTACGCAGAGTTGGATAAAATCTGCGCACGCCACAAGGGTCTGTGGAACACGGAAGCCGAGGAGTACCTCCTCGCGCATGCCGCCCAGCTGGCTTAAACCGGCTGCGGCAACCCCAGTGCATCGACAGACCTGACACGAAGGCTTGGAACGGGCCGGGCAACCGGCCCCGTTTCCGGCCAATAGACCCAGAGTTGAAAAACAGATAACGTCCGGCGCTGGGTCGGACAACAAACAAACAATTAGGTTAGGTTATGAAACAGTTAGACACCAAGTTGATGCACCCTGCCGAACAGATCAAGGTGATCATCGGCCGCATCTATCGCAGTGGCATGACGACCACCTCGGGCGGAAACGTCTCGATCATGGACGACAACGGCGATATGTGGATCACCCCGAGTGCGATCGACAAGGGATCGCTCACCGAACGGGACATCATCTGCGTGAAAGCGGACGGTACGATCGTCGGTCCGCACAAACCCTCGTCGGAGTATCCGTTCCACAAGGCGATCTACCAGATGCGCCCGGGAATGCGCTCGGTTATCCACGCGCACCCGCCCGCACTCGTATCGTTCAGCATCACACACCAGATTCCCAATACCAACATTATCCCGCAGGCGCGCCGTATTTGCGGCAAGATCGGGTTTGCCCCTTACGCATGTCCCGGCAGCCAGGAACTGGGCCAGAAGATCGCAGCCGAGTTCCGCAACCACCCCGACTACAAAGCGGTGATCATGGAGAACCACGGCGTCGTGTTGTGCGGGGAAGACCTCATGGACGCTTACCAGCGTTTCGAGACCCTCGAGCTGTGCGCCCGTACCGAACTGAACGCCAAAGTGCTCGGCAATCCGACCTACCTGACCGATGAACAAATCGGCCAGCACGAAGCTTCACTGCCCACCGATTATCCGCACTTCATGGGTGTCACTTACCCGTCGGACGAGCGCGCCATCCGCACCGACATTTGTCGCATCGTGCGTCGTTCGTGCGACCAGGGACTGATGATCAGTACTTACGGTACCGTATCGGTACGCTGGAGAGGCAACGATTTCCTGATCACTCCCCCGGGCGTGCCCCGCTGGGACATCGAACCTGAAAATATCGTGCAGGTGAAAAACGGCATGGTCGAGGCCGGCAAAATCCCGAGCCGCTCGGTCGCGATGCACCAGGCCATCTACCAGAGCAACCCGCACATCGACTCGATCATCCTGACGCAGTCGCCCGCGCTGATGGGTTTCTGCACCTCGGGCGTGAAGTTCGACGTGCGCACGATCCCCGAGAGCTGGATCCAGCTGCAGGATGTACCCATCGTACCGTTCGGCCTCCAGTACGAAGACCCGATGGCGATTCCCGAAATGACCAAAAAGCATCCGTGCCTGTTATTGGCGAACGACTCGGTACTGATCACGGGCAAGAAGCTGATCGACACGTTCGACCATTTGGAAGTCGCCGAATTCAGCGCTAAATCTTTGATTATGGCCGCCCCGATCGGCAAACTCAAACCGATCAACGACAAAGAGATCGAAGAACTGCGGATCGCTTTCCACGTAGGCGAATAAGTCTCACAAAAAATCAAAGCCCTGCCTGCGGAAACCCGGTAAAACGGACGTACCGGGCCGGGCTTTTTCAAACTCTCTACCGGAACGATGAAACTAATTCTCAGTCCGTGGCACTCCCCGGTGCGGAATTGCGCACTGGAAGAATATATGGTAACAGAACGTCATGACGACGTTCTGTTATTGTATCGGAATACTCCGTCGGTAATTCTCGGTCGCAACCAGACCGTTGCCGCCGAAATAGACGGGGATTTCTGCCGTGCGCACGGAATTGAAGTTGTGCGGCGCCTGTCGGGCGGCGGAGCCGTTTACCACGACCTGGGGAACATCAACTATGCGTTCGTCTCGAACAAAGAGGCCTCACCGGTACTGGACCGCGACTTCCTGAGGCCGGTCGTAACCCTCCTGCAGGTCTTGGGCGTCGAAGCAACAGCGGGCAAACGGAAGGAACTGCTGGCCGGAGGCCGTAAGATTTCGGGTACTGCCTCGCACGTCACACGCAACCGCCAGCTTTTCCACGGCACACTGCTACACCGGACCGACCTGCACATGCTCGAACAGGCCCTGCGCGGCGACCGCACGGCGCGAGGCAAAGGCGTGGCCTCGGTACCCAGTCCCGTCGCCAACATCGCCGAACTGCTGCATAGCGATGAAACGACGGAAGCCTTCCTGGAACGGTTCGGCGCGCTGCTGCTGCAATATTACGGATTGAGCGGTTACTCCCCCATCTCACCGAATGAAACGGAAAGAATCGCTCAAATCGAGCGAATCCGACGTATGAAACAGCAGGTGGATAACCACGGAGAATGATCGATTCCCGTGTCATGTTTTCCGGTCCGACACAGATAGATTAATTGCAGACCTAATTTTTTCGGTAAATGCGCATATTACCCACGGGACACACCGATGCCTGTTGAAATTCCGGCTATAGGTCGTCATATATCAAATTCACTACTACTAATTTGAGAGAGAACTTTGAACGTTTGACCGAATAAGTGCTTCCGCAAAATACCGGCACAAAAAAGGCTTCCCGCAGGAAGCCCTTTTCGCTTGCATAGATGCGTCCGTAAAACATGAGAGGAACGTCGCTTATGCCGTTTTTATTCTATTATTGGATATTTTTACGCCATGTAAAACAGTTCGGGGAGCGGAATCGAAACGGGCGAGTTATCCGGATTGGTCTCCATGATATCGGCCATATAATCCCACCATTTCTGCACGATCGGGGTCGGTCCCAGATCCTGCGAGGTTTGCTCGCCTTCGATTTTCTGCACGGCAAACAGAATATTCGTCTCCTTGTCCCAGAAGATCGAATAGTCGTATACGCCGGAATCTTTCAACATCTTGACCAGTTCGGGCCAGATTTCGTTGTGGCGTTTCTGGTACTCGGCCTCGCAGCCGGGTTTCAGTTTCATTTTGAATGCACTTCTTTGCATGGTAGTATCTCTTTTAGGTTAAGTTAAAACAGCGACGGGAAGAAAACCGAGAAGATCAGCAGCAGCAGGCCGCAGCACAGCACCACGATCGTTTTGCCCCGACTGCCTTTCCACTCCTTGAGAACGATTCCCCAGAAGTTGCTGAAAACGATGTTCAGCGACATGAGGATGCTCCAACTGAACGCCATCAGTATCGCATTGCCGGAGATAAAGCTCTGGCCCATGCCCAGGAACAGGAACTGCATGTACCACAGCGACCCGCCCAACAGCGAGAAGAGCAGGTTACGCACCAGCACGGAGCTGCCTACAGTGCGGAACTCCTTCAGCGATTTATTCTTGCTGAACAGGTAGATGCAGTAAACGAAGTTGGTCAGGAAACCGCCGAACATCACGAAAATGTGCACCGGGCTAAACGACAGCAGCGCCGAGCATCCATTGGCGATCGCCGCATCGGCGATAGGCTGGCCGGCGGCCAGGCCGTAAGCCATGCAGGCGCTCATCAGACCGGCGAAAATCGCAATGATCAGCCCCTTCTTCAACGCGAATTCCTTGACTGCGGCTTTCTTTTCCTCCTCGGTCAGTCCCTTATCACGCAGCGATCCGGCATAGCCGATTACCGCGATACCGGCCAGCGAGATAGCCACACCGACCAACATCGCCCAACCGCCGGGAGTGGTAAAGAGGTTCTGCCCGGCCACGATCGGCGGAATCACCGTACCGAATGCGGCGCAGAATCCGGCAGAGATCGACTGTCCGAGCGAAATACCCAGATAGCGCATGCTGAGGCCCCAGGTAAGACCGCCGATGCCCCACAGCGCACCGAACAGGACGGCCAGGAACATGGATTTGGCAGGAGCGGCCGTCAGTACCGTTCCCAATGCGGAAAAAGGTACGGCATAAAGTGTGAAGGCCCACGGCAGGATGATCCACGACACGATGCCCTGGCAAATCCAGTAAGTCTCCCACGACCAGTTTTTAATCTTGTTGATGGGAGCATAATAGCTCGACCCGGCAAACGACCCGATGGTCATCAGCAAGATTCCGATAAGTAGGTTATCCATAAGTTTTCAGTTAGTTTAGGTAGCCTTGTTGTAAGACAGGACGAAAGCGTTGATCCGTCCGGACAACGCTTTCGACCATTCTTGGTATATGTCCGATAAGAGGAACTAACGCTTCGAGGTTACCTCTTTTTCGTACTGCTCGATCGTAGCGATGTAATCCTCTGCTGCCGGAGCGTTGTTTTTCAGGCAGAAGTAGTCGTACACGGCTGCCCACGGCATGCTCTTCGACTCTTCGAGCAGTGCGAGGCGCTGGAAGAAGCGGCCCGACGACTCGTAATCGCGCAGTTGCTTGATCGGAGAGAGCAGCGCCTGCAGGAAGGCTTTCTGCGTCGCGCGGCTGCCGATTACATAGGCACCGATGCGGTTGATCGAAGCGTCGAAATAGTCGAGGCCGATGTTTACCTTGTTCAGCGCGTCGGCCCATACGATCTCCTGCGCCAGCATCTGTACGCTGTCGTTGAGAATAACCACATGGTCGCTGTCCCAACGTACCGGACGGCTCACATGCAACAGGATCTCGGGCGTGAAGAGCAACATCGCCGAAATTTTATCATAGGTCTCTTCGGTCGGATGGAAGTGGCCCATGTCGAGGGTAGCCATGATTCCGTTTTTCACCGCATACCCCATGTAGAATTCGTGCGAACCCACGGTAAAGCTCTCGAGGCCGGTACCGAACAGTTTGCATTCGACGGCATCCTTCACGTTCGGGCATTTCGTAGCGAAAATCTTATCCAGCGAATCTTTCAGCAGCGAACGGTAGAGGTAACGGTCCACGGTCAGGTCCTTGGAACCGTCGTGAATCCACAGGTTGTGGCACGCTTTGTCGTTCAACTGGCGACCCATCTCGTCGGCGATTTTACGGCTGCGGATCGTATGCTCGATCCAGAAATCGCGAACGGCTTTGTCGCGGCTCGACAGCGACTGGTCGCCGCTGAGCGGATGCGAGAAGCTGGTGCTGTTGAAATCGAGCTTCATGTCGTTGGCTTTCGCCCAGTCGATCCAGCTCTGGAAATGTTTCGGCTCGATCTCGTTGCGGTCCACCTTCTTGCCGCCGAAATCGCCGTAGATGGCATGGATGCTCAGGCGGTGCGAACCGGGGATCAGGCTCTTGGCCTTCTCGATATCCTTGCGTACCTCCTCGATATTACGGGCCTTGCCGGGATAGTTACCGGTAGCCTGGATACCGCCCGAAAGTTGGCCGTCCGGGTTTTCGAAACCGGTTACGTCATCCGTCTGCCAGCAGTGCAGCGAGAGGGAGATATTCTGCAATTTCTTCAGTGCCTCGTCGGTATCGATCCCGATCTGTGCATAGCGCTCTTTGGCGGCCTCGTAAGCCTTGATGATCTGTGCTTCTTTCATAGTCAGTTTTATGGTTGATTTTTATTGAGCAATTCCTGTGTAACCAATACCGGAATGTCCGGAGAGGGATAAAACTGCCCTCCTCCGCCGGAACTCACGGTTCCGTATCCGCGCCGACATCCGGTCGCGTCCGCCCCTGCTGCGGGGCTATTTCAACAAATGTTTGATCTTGTAATAAGCCTCGTTCCACGCAGCGGTATCCTGCGGCGTGAAAGTCTCGGTCTCGACCACCTTGGCGATCATATCGCGCATCTGCTGCAACGAACCGACACATCCTGCGGCGCGCGCCTGCAACATGATGTTGCCGATGGCCGTCGCTTCCGACGGGCCGGCCACTACCGGAATACCGATGGCATTGGCGGTAAACTGGTCGAGCAACCGGTTTTTCGAACCTCCGCCGATGATGTGAAGCTTTTCGATCGGGAACGGGGCCAGCACGCGGAACTTCTCGAGGATATCTTTATACTTGAGCGCCAGCGATTCGAAGATGCAGCGGATCAGTTCGGCATGCGTCTGCGGCACGGGCTGCCCGCTCGCCGCACAATAGTTGCGGATCGCAGCCGCCATGCTGGGCGGATTCGCGAAAGAGGGATCGTCCGGGTCGATGAACGAGCGGAACGGGGTCGCCTCCCCGGCCATCTTCACGATCTCCGGGTAGGAATATTCGGCACCTTCCTTTTTCCACTCCTTGATGCACTGTTCCAGAATCCACATCCCGGTGATATTCTTCAGCAGACGCGTGGTTCCCTCGACTCCGCCTTCGTTCGTGATGTTCAGCGCGGCGGTCTCGTCGGTAATCACCGGGTCTTTCACCTCGATGCCCATCAGCGACCAGGTGCCGGAACTCAGGTACGCGAACTTTTCATCGGAAGCGGGCACGGCGGCTACGGCCGAAGCGGTATCGTGACCGGCCACGGCCACCACCGGGACCTTATCGAGCCCCGTCTCTGCGGCCAATGCATCGGTCAGCGTACCGACCACGGTACCCGTAGGCACCACTTCGCCGAACAGCGAACCCTTGACGCCCATCTTTTCGAGCAACTTCGCCTCCATCTTCTTGGTTCGCGGATTGAGTATCTGGGATGTCGAAGCGATCGTGTATTCGGTCGCCATCTTGCCGGTAAGCATATAACTCAGCGCATCGGGCATGAACAGCGCACGGACGGCGGCTTTCAGCGGCGACGAATGGTCGCGCTGCATCGCGTAGAGCTGGTACAGGCTGTTGAAATTCATCACCTGAATACCGGTGAGGTCGTAGACCTCCTTGCGCGGCATGACCTTTGCAAAATATTCCTCGGGAGCCCCCGTGGTATGCAGGTCCCGGTATGCCAGGGGCATGCCCAGGATTTGGCCGTCTTCACCGATCAGCGCAAAGTCGACGCCCCACGTGTCGATACCGATCGACGTGATTTTCGCCCCCTCCTTCGCACAGGCAATCATCCCGGCCTTGAGGTGTTCGTAGAGCGAAAAGATATTCCAGTAATAGTGCCCGCCCAGTTCAAGAATCTGGTTCGGGAAACGGGTCAGCTCCTTCATCTGCAACTTGCCGTCGCGAAGCGTGCCCAGAATCGAGCGGCCGCTGGTCGCTCCCAGGTCAAAAGCCAAAAACGAGATTTGTTCCATCGGTTCAGTCAGATTTATGCCGTCTGCAAGGAGTTCGCGATACGGAAATACCCCACAACAACGGACCTGTAGTTTTTCAGTTCACACCTTCTGGCCCGATCGTCTCCAATGCCTTCCGGGACAAGTGATCCCGCGCGATAAACGGATTCGCCGGAACGCCCTCCGGCAACGCAAAAAGCGAATACGGGCCTGCTTCAACCGCCTTCCACTACTCTCGGAAGCGGTTGAAGCAGAACAAATATACCACATTATTTGGAACCGCCACCTGCAAATTGTGATATTCTCCCTGTAATTTTTGGGCAAAATCACCGATTCGCTTCGTCCGGATTGAGGGCAAGGCCCCGCAACTCCGCATACCGCCGGAAACCGCCCCCGCGCAACTCCATAAGCCCGCACGCCTCCACGGAACCGGTGTCCATGCTTCAACGAACGATTTTCACCCCTTTAGGTGCCGAAATTTTCGATTTCACCGTACCGTCCCCCTGCCGTTCGTGCCTCACCGAGATCACGCCGTACGGCGTCGGAAAAGTACCTTCGGCCCATTGCAGGCCGCCCAGGTGAGGCCGTACGCGCACCGCTTTGCAACCCGGTTCGACGATCGAAATCCCGAGCACATGCTCGCTCAGCCACGCTGTCGGCCCCGAAGCCCAGCCGTGGCAGAAGCTGTGGCGGAAACCTTTGTAGCAGAAATCCCCGTAACTGCGGTGCACATCGACTTTGCCTTCCGGCACCAGTTCGTCGATACGTGCGGCATTGTCGAGCCATTTGATATCGAAGTCCTCCCAGAAAGTGGTCGCACCCAGATCGAGCATCGCACCCCAATAGGTGTCGATATTGTCGATCGCACCGGCATAATCGCCCGCTTTGGCCTTCGCCTGCAGCATATAATAGCCGTAAAAAGTCGAGAATCCTTCCACCCCGCCCTTTTTAAGCACCTCTTCGTTCACCTGCCGGGCAGGCACAAGGCCGGCCAAAGCGGCCAGCGCCGCAGACTGTTTGGTCGTGGCGTAATCAGGCGTCACCTTACGCATCCGCTCCGCCGCCGACGAACATTTGGCAGCCAACGCCGTATCGCCCAGCGCACCGGCCATCCGGATCCCGGCATCGAAAGTCATCAGCAACAGCGCATGCAATCCGGCATCGACAGCCTTCCGGTCGCGACTGGTCGGCCAGTCGAGGAAGCGGCCCGCACCGGTCATGTGCTCATGCCCCTGCCCATCGACCATGCCGGCCGCCATATCGAACAGCGCATTCATATAAGACTGCTGCTCGCGCAAGTAGTCGAGGTCTCCGGTATACATATAATAATCGTGATGGATCAAAGCCCACCAGAGCGAATAGGCGCAAATACCGTTCATCCAACCCGGCAGCGGCGTCTGGTCGCGGGCCTGGTCGAGCGTCTTTTTCATCACCTCGTTGTCGCCGAAAACCGCCAGCATCGTACAGAGCTCCGGATGTGCATCGCCCATCCAAACGAGCCGGTCGCGCTTGATCCCGTCCCACAGGTAATCCTGCATATTGAGGTGTACGGTATAAGCTCCCGTCATCCAAATGCTGTCGAGGCGCGGATCACTCGAGCGGAACGAGCCCAGGTAAGGAATATCCCGGTAGGTAAATTTAGCGCGAATCTCCTGTACGGGTACCACCACATCGTCTTCCAACAGGTCGATCCGCACGAAACGGAATCCCGAATTGCCGGTTTCGCTCACACCGTACCACGGCAGGTACATCACATAGTCGCGCATCGCATGGTCGTTCGTCGCACCGCTTTCGGGCGTGATCTCGCACATCGCCTCGCTGGCCGACTCGCCCAGCCGGACGCGCACTCTGGCCGGCTTGTGCCCCGTAATGCCTGCTGTCACGATCTGAACGCCACCCTGTATCTCCCGTCCGAAATCGAGCAGCAGCGACGGGCGCCTGCCCTCGCGGCTCGTCATCACGCAGTGCGGATAAGGCGCATTGATCATCTGCCCCTTGCCCTTGGCGAGCAGATGGTCCGCTCCCTCGACCAACTCTTCGTTTTGAATCCACATGACCCGGACAGGCGAAAGATAAGTCGTCGTCCGCAGATCGGCCTGGGATTTTCCGACCGCCTCCGCAGGAAAAACGGGGGGCAGGGCCGCACACACGGGCACAGCAAATAACAATAACAGGGATAGCAGAATAGGTTTCATTCGTCGGTTGATTTTAATTTCTTAAATTTCTCGGTCGGGCAGCCGGTATTTCTGAATCCGAAGCGATCCGAACGAGGTTAACGAAGCGGAATGCCCGTTATTTACTTTCTTCCCGCCCCGCAACGGTACGCGCACGGAGATTCGCGGATGTTCCTCCGCACGGCTATTTCACATGTGACTAAGGTTCGCCAGCAGTCTACCGGGCAGCAGCAAAGGTCAATTCGAAAACATGTTTGCCGGAACCGACATCGGGCACCTTGACAAATCCGTTCTCGGCCTTTACGCCCGGCAACGACTTCCCGTCCATCGTCAGCGTAAAACGTCCCTGCGAATAGAGCGGCAGGTAGACATCGCCCACCATATTGACCGGCATCGCCACTTCGAGCACGAACCGCCCCGGTGCGTTGTCGAAAGAGACGCCGACGTCGCCGCGGATCGTCGGCATCGTAATCGAAGCCGTACGCAGCGGACCTGGCTGCGGCTTAATGCGGGCGCGGCGGAATCCCGGCTCGACGGGTTCGATTCCCATCAGTTTCCGGGGAATGACATTGGCCGGCACCGCACCCCAGATGTGGTTCCAATCCTGATTGTACTTGAAAAGGATGTCCCATGCCTCCATCGTAATCGTAGAACCGGCGCGAATCATGTTGTACCAACTCCGCAAATCGGTCGCGGTCAGCAGTTTGAACGCCGCATCGGCCTTACCCGTATCGTAGAGCGCATCAAGCAGGAACTGTGCCGCGTAAACGCTGCAATCCATCCCGCGCGAAACGAGATAATCGGCGATACGGGGCTGGTACTGCGGCGGCACGAGCGAAAATACGATCGGGAACATATTGCTGTAAACCGAGACATGGTCGGTACCGATTCCGTCGCGGTAAAGCCCGCTTTTTTTATCGAAAAAATACTTATTGATGCTCGCTGCCGTACGGGCGGCCTGCGATGCATACGCCGCCGAGTCGGCCTTTTTCCCCATAGCTCCCGCCAGTTTGCCCATCAACTCGAGGCTGGCATAGTGGAACACGTTGGGACTGATATTTTTCGGCATGAAGGTAAACTCGCCGCGGGGCCAGTCGACGATGTCGTCCAGTTTCTGGTTCTGCGGCAGGCGGATCGAATCGCGCAGTGCGGAATCGACCTTCGGATTATTCAGTACGACAATCAGTCCGTCCTCTTCCTCGAGCGCCGACAGCGTTTTGTTCTTCAGCAACGAGTAATTGGCCTCAGCCGAACGGATATCGCCCGTGTAGAGATAATCGTACCAGGCGATCAGCACCGACTGCAAAATCCATTCGGTCGGCCAGGTGGCATGGTTGAGCAGGTACTCGTGCGAACGGCGTGCAAGGGTAAACTCACGGTCGACCGAGTAGTGGCACAATTGGTTGAGCAGAGCGTCGGCCTCATAGGGAATGCGTTCGCGGTCCCCGTCGACATAAATCCCGGCGAAAGAGGTCGCCTTCACCGAATAGTGGCACAGTTCCCACACCCGATTCAGCACGGTATCGGAACTGGTAAAATGCACTGCAAAGTCATTGAACGGATAATGTACCGTCTGCCGTTCGATGTCGGCAGGAGCGATATCGTGCTTGTATCCTTCGATCTCGAGGTAGCGGAACGGCAGCACCTCGCCGACGTATTCCGGCATCGGAACGGCCAACGGCGGCGTGTTGCGCGTGTTGCGCGTATCGGGCATGATTTTGATCCGGTAAGTATGGCGCCCCGGCAATAGCGCAAGTTTGTGTTCACGGTAGCGGATCGTTCCGTCTGGCTTGCGGTCAAGCCGTCCGTCACGCAACGCCTCGCCGATACGGACAATGATCGTATCGGCCTGCTGCGCATCGAGGGTCAGCACCAACTGTCCGAACGAAGCGCGGCCGAAATCGACGGCCAGATCGCCGCCCGGCAACCGTTCGACCGATACGGGACGTTCGTCGCTTTTGACCTGCGGATAATAGGCCGTTTTGTAGTCATAAAGCGTATCGGCCGTGCGGAAGGCCCGGATTTCGGACCAGTCCTGCTGCGCATTGTTGTTGTCGGTGCGCACTTTCCAGTAATAGACGGTATTGGGTTTGAGCGGCTCACCGTCGTAAATCACCGTAGTGGAGTTGTCGTTGTTTTCGAAGCGTGCGTTCCACATATCGCTCCGGTACCGGCTCAGTTGTTCGCGGCTCGTGCCGACCTGTATTTGTGCGAAAGTCTGCTTGACATCCGGGCGCACGTCATTGAGCACCCAGCTGAACATCGGGCGCCGGTTGTAAATCAGCGCCATCTGCACCGGCTCGATCGACCGGGCGGCCTCTTCGAGGGTCATCTGCGTAGGATAGCCGTTGATCCACACCCGGTCGGTGTGCTCGATCAGGTCGGTCATCAGCCCGGTGGGCGGGGCGGCGGTCAGCGCCGCAGGGGCGCACATCACGCCCAGCAGACAGGCGCGGGCGAGCAGCAAAAGTCGGGTCATCGGTTTCCGGTTTTTAGTTCGGTTAGTCTACAAAATAACGCATCATTCGGCAAACATGCAAATCCTTTCCTCCGATTCGAAAAGATCCGCAAGGGGTTGCCGGTCTCTCCCTCCCATCGCTTCGGCCCATTGTCCAACCGCAAAACAAAAATTCCGGCACGATGCTCCCGGTTATACGCAGGAGTTTCGGAAATTATCGATACCTTTAGCATCCGGTATCTTGATATCGTTTTCAGTCCCGTCAATATACCGAATGAATACACCGACACCAGATAAAACGACAATATTTAAAATCAGACAGCATGAAAAATCTGTTCAGCGTACAAGACAAGGTAATCGTCATCACCGGAGCCGCCGGTGTACTCGGCACCTCGATGGTGCACCATTTTGCGGAACAGGGCGCCAAAGTGGTGATCCTCGACCGTAACGAAGAGGCGGGCCGCAGACTGGAAGAGGAGGTAAAGGCCGAAGGCGGCGAAGTCATGTTCCTTTACACCGATGTGCTCGATAAGCAGGTACTCGAAGGCAACTACACCGAGATTATGGCCCGCTACGGCCGGATCGACGTGCTGATCAACGGAGCGGGCGGCAACATGGCCGGTGCGACGATCGCCCCCGACAAAACGATTTTCGACCTCGACATCGAAGCCGTCCGCAAGGTCGTCGACCTGAACCTGTTCGGGATTATCCTGCCGACCATGACCTTCACCCGGGCGATGATCGAGCAGAAGCAGGGATCGATCATCAACATCTCGTCGGAATCGGCGATCCGGCCGCTTACGCGCGTGGCCGGGTACGGCGTGGCGAAAGCCGCGGTGACGAATTTTACCAAATATATGTGCGGCGAACTGGCCACCAAATACGGCGACGGACTGCGGGTAAACGCCATCGCGCCCGGCTTCTTCATCACGGAGCAGAACCGGACGCTGTTGCTGAACCCGGACGGAAGTTATACCGAACGGTCGAAAACGATCCTCGCGCACACGCCTTACGGCCGTTTCGGCGAACCTTCGGAGCTGCTCGGCACGCTGCAATGGCTCGCGAGCGACGCATCGAAATTCGTTTCGGGCACGATGACCGTGATCGACGGCGGTTTCGACGCCTTCTCGATCTGATCGGCCCGAGGCACCATTCCGCACGGCGCGAATCCGGGCAACACGACAACCCCAAAACCATTAGGGATATGCAGCGGCCTGCCGCGCAGATCCATTAACCTCAGCAAATAATCCGTTATGACATACCTATGCAAACAATCGTGGCGCTGGTACGGCCCCAATGATCCGGTAAGCCTCGCCGACATCCGCCAGGCGGGTGCGACCGACGTAGTGACAGCACTCCACCATATTCCCAACGGGGAGGTATGGACGGTCGAAGAGATCGCAAAGCGCAAAAAAGAGGTAGCCGACGCCGGGCTCACCTGGAGCGTTGTCGAGAGCGTGCCGGTACACGAGCACATCAAAACGCAAACGGGCGATTTCCAACGCTACATCGACAACTACAAGCAGAGCATCCGCAACCTTGCCCGGTGCGGCATTTACTGCATCACCTACAACTTCATGCCGGTACTGGACTGGACGCGTACCGACCTGGCCTACACGATGCCGGACGGATCGAAGGCGCTGCGTTTCGAACGGGCGGCTTTCATGGCTTTCGACCTGTTCATCCTCAAGCGTCCCGGTGCTGAGAAAGAGTATTCGGACATGGACAAAGGAAAGGCACTGGGCCGCTATTCCGAAATGAGCGATGCAGACAAAGAGCTGCTCACCCGCAACATGATCGCAGGGCTGCCCGGCTCAGAGGAGAGTTTTACGGTAGCGCAGTTCCAGGAGGCGCTCGACCGCTACAAGGATATCGACGCCGAAAAGCTGCGGGCCAACCTGATCCATTTCCTTAGAGAGATCGCTCCGGTAGCCGATGAAGTGGGAGCCGAACTGGTGATCCACCCCGACGACCCGCCCTACCCGATCCTGGGACTGCCGCGGATTCTGAGCACCGCCGACGATTTCCGCAAACTAATCGCCGCCGTGCCCAATAAGTCCAACGGACTGTGCCTCTGCACCGGTTCGTTCGGCGTGCGTTCGGACAACGAACTGGCCGCGATGATGGAGGAGTTCGGCGACCGGGTCGGTTTCGTGCACCTGCGCAGCACACAGCGCGACGCAGAAGGCAATTTCTTCGAGGCGAACCACCTCGAAGGCGATGTAGACATGTACGGCGTGATGAAAGCGCTGCTCGCACTTCAGCAACGGCGGCAAACCTCAATCCCGGTACGGCCCGATCACGGCCACCAAATGATCGACGACCTGAAGAAAAAGACCAATCCGGGTTACTCCTGCATCGGGCGGCTCAGGGGCCTCGCCGAACTGCGTGGACTCGAAATGGGCATCGCCCGAAGCCTATACGGGAAATAACAAAAGAGTCATCGCATACAGGCTACAGAACCGCCGGGCGAATTCGGAACTCAAATCGTATCCGAATCCGCCCGGCTTCTTCATCCGGGGCATCCATCCGAAAAGATAAATTGTTATCTTTGCAACCTCTGTCAGACAATCGAACTAATCAAAATTTTTCACAGCATATGGGCGGATTCTTCGGAACCATCAAAAAAACATCGTGCGTAACCGACCTGTTTTACGGGATCGACTACAATTCGCACATGGGTACCAAGCGCGCAGGTATGGCAACGCTCAACGACGGCGTCTACACCCGTGCGATCCACAACATCGCCAACTCCTATTTCCGCACGAAATTCGAGCCGGAACTACCCACTTTCGCCGGTTATTCGGGAATTGGCGTAATCAGCGATACAGACGCACAACCGATCATCGTGAACTGCCACCTGGGCAAATTCGCCATCGTAACGGTGGCCAAGATCACCAACCTGCCCACGCTCGAGCGGGAACTGCTGGCCAAAGGCAACCATTTTTGCGAGCACAGCAACGGCATCACGAACCAATCCGAACTCGTCTCGATGCTGATCGCCGAAGGCAAGACCTTCACCGAAGGCATCGAAAACGTTTTCCGCCAGATCAAAGGCTCCTGCTCGATGCTGATCCTCACCGAAAGCGGCATCATCGCCGCACGCGACAAATACGGCCGCACGCCGATCGTCATCGGCAAGGGCAGCGACGGTTACGCCATCTCTTCCGAAAGCTGCGCATTCCCAAACCTCGGTTACGAAACCGACTATTTCATCGGGCCGGGCGAGATCGTGCTGGTCACCGCCGACAGTATCACGCAACTGCGCAAACCGGGCGACAAGATGCAAATCTGTTCGTTCCTGTGGGTGTATTACGGCTATCCGGTTTGCGAATACGAGGGTCGCAACGTCGACCAGATGCGTTACGACTGCGGGGTAGAGATGGGCAAAAGCGACAAGACCGAAGCCGATTTCGTCTCGGGTATTCCCGACTCGGGCATCGGCATGGCGCTGGGTTATGCCGCCGGCAAACGCATTCCTTACAAGCGCGGTATCGTCAAATATACGCCGACCTGGCCCCGCAGCTTCACACCGCCCAACCAACAGATGCGCGAACTGGTCGCCAAAATGAAACTGATCCCGAACAAAACGTTACTGCGCGGCCAGCGTGTAGTTTTCTGCGACGATTCGATCGTACGCGGCACGCAGCTCCGCGACCACGTGGCCGAACTGTACGACTACGGAGCCAAAGAGATACACATCCGCATCAGCTGCCCGCCGTTGATCTATCCGTGCAAGTTCCTCAACTTCACCGCCTCGAAATCGGAAATGGAGCTGATTACGCGCCGGATGATCCAGAAAATGGAGGGCGACGCGAATAAGAACCTCGAACTGTACGCGACCACCGGTTCCAAACAATATTGCGACCTGGTCGAGAGCATCCGCCAGCAGATGAATGTCAATTCCCTGAAATTCAATCCGCTCGAAACCCTTGTCAAAGCAATAGGATTGCCGAAGGAATGCATTTGCACGCATTGTTTCGACGGCAGCAGCTACGAATAGCCGTACGGACGATGGACGGATTCAGGCCCCCTGCCGGCCACACCGGTTTTCTGGCAAAACAACTCTTTGCTGGAGACGGCTCTGAACATTCTTTCGGCGAAATTATCGGCGGGGCGATCGCTTACCTCGAACCGGGCGGTGAAGGGCCAACGCAAATGCACACCCATCCGCACAATCACTTGTTCATCGTGGTCAGCGACCGGGCACGTGTGGAAACCCCGGCCGGGACGCAAACCGTCGGAGCGAATGAATCGTTGTTGGTCGAAGGCCCCGTTCCGCATTCGGTCTGGAACGGCACCGATTCGACGACTGTGATGCTCGGCATTTCCGTTCATCCGGCCAGCTACTCCGAACGCATGCCCCGGGCCGAATCCGCCGGTCAGGCGGAATCTGCGAAACCAGCCGGGCCCACTGACTGCACGGAACCCATGAAATCTACCGAGGATATGTAATCTTCCGGGCCGGAATAGCCGCACCGGACACGGTAAGTTCCCAAACCACAGCCTAAACTACTCTGCCATGACTGCACCCGCCCCCACCCTTTCGACAACCCGCCGTCCCCATATCGTCTGGCTCGACGTGATGCGGTTGGTCGCTATCCTGATGGTCGTGATCTGCCACTGCACCGACCCGCTCAACGCTTCGGCCGAAGCCCGCAGCAATCCTGACATCGGCTTTTGGGGCGCAGTATGGGGAGCCGCAGTCCGTGCCTGCGTCCCGCTGTTCGTAATGATCACCGGAGCGCTGCTGCTACCGGTCCGCCAAGAGGCCGGAGCCTTCTATAAAAAACGCATACCGCGCGTTCTGTGGCCATTTTTGATCTGGTCGGTATTATTTAACCTCGCTCCGTGGTTCATCCAGTGGGTCGGCGGTTCATCCGCCCTGGTAACCGACTTTTTCCCGTATGCACCCGATCCGTCGGCCTCGCTCTCAGACGCGCTGCGGGACGTCGCCATGATTCCGCTCGCCTTTACCGTCTACGCCACCCCGATGTGGTATATCTACCTGTTGGTCGGACTTTACCTCTACATGCCGATCTTTTCAGCATGGGTAACCGCAGCTTCCGACAAGTCGAAGCGGCTGTTCCTCTATCTGTGGGGTATTTCGCTGCTGCTCCCTTACGCGACCTATTTCATCTCGCCCAATCTGCTGGGCGTTTGCTCGTGGAACGGCTTCGGTACTTTCTATTATTTCGCCGGATTCAACGGCTACCTGCTACTGGGTCATATGTTGAGCAAAGGCAACGACTGGCCGACAGGGAAAATCGCCCTGCTGACCGTTCCGATGTTCAGTATCGGCTTCCTGATCACGTTCAAAGGCTTCCGTTTCATGACTGCCGATCCGAACCTGACCGAAGCGGGTTTCGAACTCTTTTTCACCTACTGTTCGATTAATGTCGTGATGATGACCGCGGCCGTCTTCCTGCTCGTGCAAAAAGCGCGCATACACTCGCCGCGGATCGTCGCCATGCTCGCAAACCTGACCAAATGCGGGCTGGGCATCTACCTGGCCCACTATTTCTTTATCGGTCCGGCCTATCTGGCGACCGTAGCGCTGGGGCTCCCCGCAGCGCTACGGGTGCCGGTAGCCGCAGCGATCGTTTTCAGCTGCACCTGGACACTCATCTTCCTGATTTACAAACTACCCAAAGCAAAATATATCGTCGGGTAAACATTATCGGACAACAGGCACATATCGTTTTCCCGACAGAGTCTCTGTCGCCAGACAATTATGCTGTCCACCTAAATACAAGCCAATCCCTGCAACAAACAAAACAACGTAAAAAGGGGACAGGCATCAGCCTGTCCCCTTTTTACACAGTATCCGCCGGAGCGGATCACCATTAATAGTTGTGCTTCATCGGCTCGAAGTAAGCCTGGGGATGCGCACAGGCCGGGCAGCTCTCGGGAGCGGTCTTGCCCTTGTGTACGTAGCCGCAGTTGCGGCACTGCCACTCGATCTCCTCCTCACGCGAGAATACGTTGCCGGCCTCGACATGGGCCAGCAGCTTGCGGTAACGGATTTCGTGCTGTTCCTCGACGGTAGCGATGTTGCGGAACACGGCGGCGATCACCGGGAACCCTTCCTCTTCGGCCACTTTGGCGAACGTCGGGTAAAGTTCGCTCCACTCCTCGTTCTCTCCGGCTGCAGCCTCGATCAGGTTCTCCATCGTCGTGCCGATTTTACCTGCGGGATAACTGGCGGTAATCTCCAACATGCCGCCCTCGAGGAATTTGAAGAAACGTTCTGCATGTTCCTTCTCCTGGTCGGCAGTCTCGGCAAATACGCCTGCAATCTGTTCGAATCCTTCCTTCTTGGCCTTGCTGGCAAAGAAAGTATAGCGGGTGCGCGCCTGCGACTCGCCAGCAAACGATTTCAAAAGGTTCTGTTCGGTTTTGGTTCCCTTTACACTTTTTCCCATTTCTCAAGTTTTTTAGTTGGTTGGACAGCGGTTCGTTCCTTTTCTTCTCTTCCATACAAAGAAAACGGGTTTGCGGCGAATTCGCAAATTATTCCAATAGTTAATTGCGATCCCCCAATAAAAATATCTGATACCCCGCAGACGTTATTATACTGCCTCTTCAGTAGAAAAATACGGCCCCGTGTTTGTAGCATACGGTGAAAAAAGGTATCTTTGACCACATTTGAGACCATTATGAGCGATACGATCAAACACGAATGCGGCATCGCGTTCGTCCGGCTGCTCAAGCCGCTGGATTTCTACCTGAAGAAGTACGGCACTCCGTTTTACGGACTCAATAAGATGCAGATCCTGATGGAGAAGCAGCACAACCGGGGACAGGACGGGGCCGGACTGGCCAACATCAAACTCTACCCCAAACCCGGCCACGTTTACATCAACCGTATCCGTTCGAACGACGACACCCCGATCAAGGAGATATTCCAACGCATATACGACCGGATCGAACATGCCGTCGCTGCCGATCCGTCGAGACTCAATAATCCGGCATGGCTTAAGGAACATGTCGAATTCACCGGCGAAGTGTTCCTCGGCCACCTGCGTTACGGCACCTTCGGCAAAAACGACATCGAGAACGTGCATCCCGTCTCGCGCGAAAACAACTGGATGACACGCAGTCTCGTATTGGCGGGCAATTTCAACCTCACGAACATCGACGAATTGTACGAACGGCTGATCGACCTGGGACAGTACCCGCCCGCGAAAACCGACACCGTGACGATCCTCGAGCGCATCGGCCACTTCCTCGACCGCGAAAATGAGGATAAATACCGCTATTTCAAAGATAAGGGCTATTCCAAACGCGAGATCACCGACCTGCTGGCGCGCCACATCGACCTCAAGGAAATCCTGTCACTGGCCGCACGCCGCTGGGACGGCGGCTATGTGATGGCCGGCATGATCGGCCACGGCGACGCATTCGTGATGCGCGACCCGTGCGGCATCCGCCCGGCTTATTACTATCGGGACGACGAGGTGGTCGTGGCCGCATCGGAGCGCGCCGTAATCCAAACCACCTTCAATGTCCCGTACGAAAACGTGCAGGAGCTTGCGCCGGGCCATGCACTGCTGGTGCGCCGAGACGGGGATGTGTCCGACGAACGTTTCATCGCACCGCAGGAAGTTCGCCCCTGCTCGTTCGAACGCATCTATTTCTCGCGAGGCAGCGACCAGGACATCTACCGGGAACGCAAAAGATTGGGGCGGCTATTGGTACCGCAAATTTTGAAAAGCATCGACGGCGACATCGAAAACACGGTCTTTTCCTACATCCCGAACACAGCCGAAAGCGCCTTTTTCGGACTCGTCGAAGGACTCGACGCCCATTGCGCCGCAACACGGGTGCAAAAAATCATGGCCGGACGCGACACGCTGACCGAAGAGCGGCTGCATGAAATCCTTCATTACAAACCCCGCATCGAAAAGATCGCGATCAAGGATGTCAAAATGCGCACGTTTATCACGCAGGACGACGAACGCGACGACCTGGTGGCCCATGTATACGACGTCACCTACGGCACCATCCGCCCGGATGCGGACAACCTCGTGATACTCGACGATTCGATCGTGCGGGGCACCACGCTGCGCCGCAGCATCATCCGCATCCTCGACCGGCTCAGACCCAAAAAGATCGTCGTCTGCTCGTCGGCGCCTCAGATCCGCTATCCGGACTGCTACGGCATCGACATGTCGCGGTTGGGCGACTTCGTCGCATTCCGCGCAGCGATAGAACTGCTCAAGGAGCACGGCATGCATGATGTAATCGATGACGTGTACCGGAAAGCCAAGATCCAGATGGGCCTCGAACGAAGTGAAGCGGTCAACTGCGTCAAGAAAATTTACGAACCGTTTACCGACGAAGAGATTTCGTCCAAGATCGCGCAGATAGTCACCGCCCCGGACATTCACGCCGGAATCGAGGTGATCTATCAGAGCGTCGAAAACCTGCACCAAGCTATTCCCCTCCACAACGGAGACTGGTATTTCACGGGCGACTACCCGACTCCCGGCGGCAACGTCGTGGCGAACAAGGCCTTCATCAATTTCTACGAAAACCGGAACGAACGGGCTTATTAACCCCGACAATCCGGCCCTGTAAACAGGCTTCGCACGGGGACACCCGACACAGGCACGCTGACACAAACCGGACTGTACTTTCTGCGGATTTTTAAAATTCAAGGATATGGCTCACGCATCTTTCAAAAAGATATTCCCGTTGTTCCTGTTGCTGCTGACCGTCACATGGCCTTCCCGGGCACAGGACGACTCGAACCCCGTACATTGGGGTACCGCGGTCGAAAAGACGGGCGACGGGATATACGATATCCGCTTTACGGCCCGGATCGACTCGCCGTGGCACATGTACGACATGGGCCCTTACGACGGCGGCCCCAACGCCACTGCTTTCACGTTCACCCCGAACGGCAACTATACGCTGGTCGGCAAAACACGCCAGGAGAGCAAACCGTCCAAAAAATTCGACCCGCTGTTCGACATGGAGATCGGCACTTTCGCCGGGCGTGCCGTATTCGTGCAGCAGGTGAAGCTGGTTCCCCCGGCCGGGGGTGCCCGGATCGCCGTCAACATCGAATGGATGGCCTGCGACGAGACAAGCTGCCTGCCGCCGGCAGACCGGGACTTCACCGTTACGATAGGCGATCCTTCGGCCAAAACCGCAGTTCCGGCTCCGTCAGCACCGGCCAGTCCGTCCGGAAACAACAATCCGGGCCTGAGCAACCTTCCCTCCGCTTCGACTGCCGGGACAACAGCCTCAACGACAACTCCGGAAGAGTCAACTCCTGAGACTACCTCCGGCACAACGACCGCAAATGCCACCACCGACACGGCATCGGCCGAAATCAACGCCGCCACAACCGAAGGAGGATCACTCTGGAGCGCCATTATCGAGGCTATCCTGTGGGGATTCGCGGCACTGCTCACCCCGTGCGTCTTCCCGATGGTGCCGATGACGGTTTCCTTCTTCCTGAAAGGCAGCGAGAACAAGGCACGCGGACGGTTGATGGCCTCGCTTTACGGTCTTTGCATCATCCTGCTCTATACTCTGCCGATTGCAGTAATTATCCTTATTACGCGAATCGTGGGCGGCGACACCGTTACGGCCGATATTTTCAACTGGCTCGCGACACACTGGATTCCGAACGTTATCTTCTTCCTCGTTTTCATGATCTTCGCCGCATCGTTTTTCGGGGCGTTCGAGATTACGATGCCGAGTTGGCTCGTGAACAAAAGCGACAGCAAAGCCGACAAAGGCGGGATCGTCGGCGTCTTTTTCATGGCACTGACCCTCGTGCTGGTATCGTTCTCATGCACAGGGCCGATAGTCGGTTCGGTGCTGATCAAGTCCACCTCGGGCGAAGTATGGGCGCCTGTGATCACCATGTTCGCCTTTTCAGCGGCTTTCGCACTACCGTTCACGCTTTTTGCACTCTTTCCGTCGTTGCTGAAAAACCTGCCCAAAAGCGGAGGCTGGCTTAACTCGGTCAAAGTGGTACTGGGCTTCCTGGAACTTGCACTCGGACTCAAATTCCTCAGTGTCGCAGACCAGACCTACCACTGGGGCATCCTCGACCGGGAAATCTACCTGGCGCTCTGGATCGTGATCTTCTCCCTATTGGGCCTCTATTTGCTGGGCAAACTGCGTTTTGCGCACGACAGCGAGACCAAAACGATCGGCGTACCGCGCCTGCTGCTTTCGATCATTACCTTTGCATTCGTCGTCTACATGCTTCCGGGCATGTGGGGCGCACCGCTCAAAGGGCTCTCGGGCTACCTGCCACCGATCCATACCCAGGATTTCGTAACCGGTTCGGAAGCACCAGCCGCCGCATCGACACCTTCGCTGGATCTGGCGCGACCGCCCAAACACAGCGATTTCCTAAGCCTGCCGCACGGATTGCAAGGTTTCTTCGACTATGACGAAGCGATGGCCTACGCCCGTAAAGTAAACAAGCCGCTGTTCGTCGACTACACGGGGCACGGTTGCGTCAACTGCCGCGAAATGGAAGCGAGGGTGTGGGCCGATCCGGAAGTATTGACCTTGCTCCGCAACGATTTCGTCATTGTCGCGCTTTATTCCGACGACAAAAAGGAGTTGCCGCAGGACGAATGGGTCACGACCGAAACGGGTAAGGTACTCAAAAGCCTCGGCAAAATCAACGCGCACTTCGCGCACAAACAGTTCGGCATTAACTCCCAACCCTACTACATGATTCTCAACGATGAGGGAAAACAACTTGTTCCCGGACGCGGCTACAACCTCAACATCCCCGAATTCGTACAATTCCTCAAAAAAGGAGCGGAGCAGTTCCGCACACAACACAGCGCTCCGGAAACCACGAACTCGTAATTATCAAGCGAAATTACAAAGGCCGCATCAGACGCACCGTAACGACAGTACTCATCGGCCACACTATTGGTAGATTTGCAAAAATGATCTATCTTTGCACGCGGACGAAACGGAGAGGAGTCGCTCCCGGGAAAATCCGCCGTCATCCATAAGGCAGGGCCCATAGCTCAGTTGGTCAGAGCAGCGGACTCATAATCCGAAGGTCGTGGGATCATGCCCCTCTGGGCCCACCGGAAACGCATAAGCAAATTGCTTATGCGTTTTTAATTTTTATCCCTGATCGGTCTTTGACGGACAGCGGGTACACGCAAACAACCGTTTTTATTGCTAGTTTTGTTGTATAAATATTCAATCATGGACAATATTCATCCCAATTCGGCTCGGGCGTGGCTGTTGGCCTCGCGCCCCAAAACATTGGCCGCCGCCGCGACCCCGGTACTGTTGGGATGTGCGCTTGCACAGGCAACCGGTGGATTCGAATGGATACCGGCATTACTCTGCCTGTCGTTCGCTCTGCTGATGCAGATCGATGCGAACCTGATCAACGACCTGTTCGACTATACCAAAGGGAGCGACCGCCAGGACAGGCTAGGCCCGGAACGCGCCTGTGCGCAAGGTTGGATCACCACTGCTGCGATGAAACGGGGTATACTGCTCACCACCCTCGTCGCCTGTGCATTGGGATCGGGATTATTGTTCTATGGCGGCCCGGAACTGATCGCCGTCGGTGCGGTTTGCGTTCTTTTTGCCTTTTTGTACACGGCCGGTCCCTATCCGCTCGCCTATCACGGCTGGGGCGACCTGTTGGTCATTCTCTTTTTCGGCTTCGTCCCGGTAGGCTGCACCTATTACGTAATGTGTCACGGTTGGACGCCGGAAGTGGCGATCGCTTCGCTGTCTTGCGGACTGGCAATCGACACGCTATTGATGGTCAACAACTACCGTGACAGGGAACAAGATACCCGTAGCGGCAAACAAACGCTGGTCGTCCGTTTCGGGGCAAAGACCGGACATCTTTTATATCTGGGATTGGGAATAAGCGCCTCTCTGCTCTGTCTGTTTTTCATACATTACGGACATTTTTGGGCTGCGCTGCTGCCACAACTCTACCTGCCGCTCCATCTGCTGAGCTGGAAACGCATGGTTGAAATAGACCACGGCCGGGCACTCAACCGCATCCTCGGCCAAACCTCCCGGAATATGCTGCTGTTCGGGATACTTCTCTCCATCGGTTTGATTCTGTAATACCTACGTCTCCCCATACGAAAAAGCTCCTATTCCTTCCGGAACTCCACAATCAGCTTATAAATATTATATAAAACGATCAACGGAGCGGTAAAAATCCCGACGACCACAGCCGCCAACACCTTCAGCAACGCATATATCCCCCAGGCTACAAGTGTCCCGGACTCCATACGCAAAGGCATGATCCGGTTCAGCGCCTGCCATCCGCAAACCAGAGCGAGCAGGATATAACCGCTCTCATAAGGCGAATGCCGCACAGTCTCCGAAGACATGAAATCCAGTTCATAACCGATGCAAAACAGTGCCACATACAGGATCACATACTTCAAATAATAAAACAGGCCCTCGGTTTGCCCGGTTCTGTCGCAAGCGGGACAGACAACCGCTTCTCCCGAATATCTAATACATTGGGAACACACTCCCTTACCACACCGGGTGCATCGGGCAACGGCCGGCTCGGTCGGATGATAATAGCAATTCATACCGCACTCGTTAAAAAATGACAGTTGGTATCCGTTTTCTTAAATAAAATTAAGCATAATTTTAAATTCCTGATACTTATCCCCCATGCGAAAACACCGAATATGAAAGAAAACAAATACGACAACGACAAATTCTCCGAGCAATACAGCCGGATGCCCTGCTCGACCGAAGGCCTGAAAGGCGCCGGAGAGTGGCATGCAGGACGAACTGCGGCGTCCGATGATGCCGATCCTGTCTTTCGTTAAAAAATAACACTGCCCGTGATAACGATGGATTGATTTTTGCCCTTGATCCGGTTACACAATCATTCAAACGCAAAATCATCATGGACATCGCACCTCTATTCGATTTAACCGGCAAAGTGGCCGTCGTCACGGGAGGCGGTAACGGCATCGGACGCGCCAGCGCCCGGATACTGGCACAAGCAGGGGCAGACGTAGTCATCGCAGATATGAAACAAGACGATGCACAACAGGTCGCCGACGAGATTGAGACGACCGGCCGTCGCGCCATAGCCGTCGCATGCAACGTCGGCAAAGAGGAACAACTCCAGAACCTGGTTGAACGGACGCTCGATGTATTCGGCAAACTCAACATCTTGGTCAACAATGTCGGTATCGGCGGCGGCGGGCGCGAGAACCCATTCAAAATAACCCTCGCCGACTTCGAACGTGTGTACGACATCAATGTATTCAGCACATGGCGCCTTTGTCAACTCGCCGTCCCGCACATGAAAGCATCGGGCTACGGATCGATCGTCAATATTTCTTCGATGTCGAGCATCAACTCCAGTCCCGATATGAGCGCTTACGCCTCGTCCAAAGCGGCGATCAACCACATGACCGCCAACCTGGCTTTCGATTTCGCTCCGGAAGTACGTATCAACGCCGTCGCACCGGGAGCGATCGAAACGCAAGCGCTCGCATCGGTCCTTACCCCTGAAATCAAAGAACGGATGCTTGCCCGCACACCGCTCAAACGGCTCGGGAAGGCAGAGGATATTGCCGGGGCAGTCCTGTTCCTCGCGGCCCCCGTTTCGGCCTGGATTACCGGACAGGTGCTTTTCGTCAACGGCGGCGGTAAACAAACCCTGGATTAAACACAGAATCGAAATATAACCACCTATAAAATATACCGCTATGAGCACCTCTATCTCTGGAAGCGACCGACTCGACGCAGAAGAGCGGCGTGAACTGCCTGACAGTGCGTTCGGAATTCCCGAAACACATGAATTCCCAATGCCCGACGCCGCACATGTGCGGGCGGCGGAAGTTTACTTCCGATACGCTCCGGAAAATAAAAAGTCTGAACTTGCCCGGAATATTTTGGCGAAAGCCCGTGAATACGGTGTCAATGTCAAAAGTGAAACGATCCTTTCCTGGGCCCGGCACGAATAGCTCCCGAAAACCATTCCCTCGTCCACGCGATGCACTAGCCCCGCCGAAGCTTTCCGCACAGGCTGTCGCTTCACTGCTACGATTACTCTTTTGACATACGACATACTACCTTTTCCATACATACCTCTCTCCTCACGCTACATTCCGTTGCCACGACCTCCAACTGTATCGTATTAATCTTACTTACCAATTACCACCACACCGCTACGCCCACTATTTCACCATCCCCTATCCAATCTAAATACACCGCCTGATTCGTTAATGCAGGATATGCCCATCGCACTACCCAAAAGAATACTCTTCTCTTTTCTTCACTCTTTACACCTTTTTCCCAGTCTCTTCTCCGCACCTTTTCTCCGCCACACGAAATTTCATCCCCGGCTACCGAAAGCCATCCCGACCTCCCGGACTCTCTTTTCAGGCTGTTCAGCTCTGCCGGCCCATTTTTCACATTTACCTTTCTACTCTACATTGCCCCCAACACACTTCATCAAAACTCTTCCCCACACGCTCAACTTTTACGTACCGCATACGTGTCCCTTGCCCATTATGCTTCGTTCCGATCCTCATTGCTCAGTATTGTCTCTAAAAAACAACCCCGGGCGATAATTAATCGTCCGGGGTCTAAAAATGCACAATATATTATTTCCTGAGGAAAAATTTTTTATTCGTCCTGTCTCACATATACGGCAAGAGGGAGTGTTTTTCCCTGCTGCAAAAGGAAATTACGGGCACCGACTGATGTTCCTGTCGTCGGATCAAGCACTACGGCATAACCTTCGAAATAGTTTCCGTCCACCACATTATATTCGCTCAGTTCACCGGATTTGAATTCGAACCTGCACACACCGTCTTTATCCGTCACACCGCGTTTGAACTCGACATACGGCGTCGAACTGATGCTTTTCGTAATAATAACCGGATAATCCGGCAACGGCTGTTTGGATGTCAATGTCTGTACGCTTACCTCCAATACACCAGCCAATTCTTCGGATTTGGAACATCCTGACAATATCACGGCAAACATGCCCGCAAACAGGGCAAAAATCATTTTCTTCATTATCGGCAATAAATTTAGTAGGATTTATAGGTTTCAAAATTATAAATTATTTCTGTTATTCCGCGACTAATCTTCTGTTCACCCTTTTTTATTTTTACGACATGGAACCTCCTTCAATCAACGAACTCCGGAAAATCAATATCCAATTGGGATGCAAAAGATTCCGGTTTCTCCAGCAAGGGATGTGAAACGCTGAGTCCCAGCAGGCGTACCGGCCGCATAAACAGATCGGGACTACGAGCCAACTGTTCCGCCAACTCCGTCACTTGCGGTGCCGTCATAATTTCGTAACCGGGACTTACACTACGGGAACGAATGGTAAAATCATCGAATTTCACTTTCAGGGTCAATGTAATTCCGCGAAAATCGGCCTTTTCCATGCGTCGTTCGAGCTTCTCCGCCAATAAACGAAGTTCCTGTACTATATCCGCCATCTCCGTCAGGTCATAATCGAACGTATCCTCACAGCCCACCGATTTACGTACCCGCACGGCCATCACGGGCCTCGGATCGATTCCCCGTGCAAAATCGTAATACAGCCGGCCGTTTTTACCGAAGTGACGCGTCAGGAACTCCTGCGAGCACGCATGTAGCGCAGCTCCGTCGGCAATACCCAAAGCGTGCATTTTCTGTGCAGTAACCCGGCCCACGCCCCAAAATACTTCGATGGGCAATTTTTCAATAAAAGCCTGCGCACGGTCGGGATGAATCGTACAAAGCCCGTCGGGTTTCCGGAAATCCGACGCGATCTTTGCCAAAAATTTGTTATACGATACACCCGCCGAGGCAACCAGGCCCAATTCTCTGCGGATGCGTTGCTTGATCCGGCGCGCCACTTCAACGCCCAGCGAAAGTCCGGCCTTATTGTCCGTCACATCCAGAAACGCCTCATCCAAAGCCAACGGTTCGACGAGGTCTGTATATTCGTGAAAAATCCGGTGAATCTGGGCCGACACCGAGCGGTACAACTCCATATTGCCGGGAACAAAAATCACATCCGGACAGAGCCGGGCCGCTTTGACCGACGGCATAGCCGAACGAATACCGAATTTACGCGCCTCATAGCTCGCAGCCGACACCACGCTGCGCTCCCCGGGACGTCCCACGACCAACGGACGCCCCCGAAACTCAGGATGTTCCCGCTGTTCGACCGACGCATAGAAAGCGTCCATATCGACATGGATAATCTTGCGGTATTCCATTTCCCGGCCCTGTTGTTCTGTTTTTGTCAACAATTTTCTTGGTTGTACACCGATTTCTCCGATGGCTTGCGACCCGCACGCCCTGTTGTCACCGCCGATTCAGGTTTCGAAGTTGTTTTCGGATGCCGCGTCACGGCAAGCGCACGTCATAGAAGCAAAACGATGCGACCAAACCATAAGGAGAATAACGTTTGCGGCAATGTCCGAACCATTCTCGCATAAAGATATGGGGCCGGGACAGCGTCATCGGACACCGCCTCGGCTACAGAACCGAGTGTAGTCCGTTTGTCTGCGAAAGGCCGCATACATGGATTTTTTCGGGATCAAACGCAATCATTTCTCCCCGCATCACCGTACCCAACCCACTAACGCTTTCACCCGATTGAAAATTGTCTCGGCGGCATTAACGGACAATTACCGACTGGCGACACACTCCTCCTAAACCGTAACGGTTTTACGATTGTTTTCCAGACGAGCCGAAACGGCACCATTCCGTTCAGTGATACAAAATCGGGTTTATGGAATCATCCGGATCGGGACAAAAATATGAAAAAACGTCGGAAGTCAAAATTTAGACCTTCGCAGGGAGCAGTAACCTGAACATTTTACTATTTTTGTTGATTGAAATATGTTCTTAAAATCCAACCGTCATGTTAAGCGAAAAAGTAGAAAAGGCGCTCAATGCGCAGATCAATGCCGAATTCTGGTCGGCTTATCTCTATCTGTCGATGTCGGCCGATGCCATGCAGAAGGGCTATAAAGGGATTGCAAACTGGTTTTCGATTCAATTCCAGGAAGAACAGGCGCACGCACAGATTTTCGTGAACTACGTGCTTTCGCGCGGCGGGAAAGTGACCCTCGCTCCGATCGCAGCCGTTAAAACTGAATGGGTTTCATCGCTGGAGATGTTCCAGGACACGTTGCAACACGAACAGAAAGTCACCTCACTGATCGACGAATTGTGCCACATAGCCATGGCCGAAAAAGATTTCGCCACCTCGAACATGCTCAACTGGTTCGTTACCGAACAGGTCGAGGAAGAGGACAATGCCCGCACGATCATCGACCAGCTCAAGATGGTCGAAGGCAACTCGGTAGGCCTTTATATGATCGATAAGGAGCTCGCCGCACGCACCTATACAGTACCCGCACCGCTGGCAAATTCAGCGCAGTAGCCGGCATCCGGCTGTTCGAAACAGGATATCCTGCCTCCGGAACGACTTTCGGCAAAGCAGGTTCGGCACGCCGGTACGGCAAGTTATTTGTAATTGCCCTTTGTCTGCACACCTTCCCGGTCCAGCAGCAAAGGGTAATTCTTTTTATTTGTATCTTTGCCCGGAGAGACCAGAACAGGAAACTCATCAAACAAAGGCCTATGAAACCTCTTTTTATCCAATACGCCAAGTGCGGCACCTGTATCAAGGCCCGCAAATGGCTCGAGGCTCACAACATCGCATTCGACACCCGCGACATCATCACGCAAAATCCGACCGAACCCGAGCTCGGCTCCTGGCTACGAGACAGCAGCCTGCCCGTGCAAAAATTTTTCAACACCAGCGGTCTGAAATACAAAGAGCTGAATCTTAAAGACAAAGTTAAAACGACACCCGAGGACCAACTGCTCGCATTGCTGGCCTCGGACGGCAAGTTGGTCAAACGCCCTGTATTGGTGCTCTCCGACCGGGTATTGGTAGGATTCAAGGAAGAAGAGTGGGCCAAAACCCTGCTGTAAAATTGTGCCGTACATGAACGGCCCATCTTTGTTTCAACATACCCCGCCAGTCACAAATGCCTTCCGAATCCTACCATACTGACAATTCCCAAACCCCGTCCGGCAACATATCTCCATCCCAAACCGGGACGGAGATTTCGCAGCACACATCGATATCTCCCCCGTCACCTTCCGTCCCCACGGGACAAACCCCCTTACAAATACAAGACGGGCTCCCGCTTCCCTCGCGTTACTGGGCCATTCTCTCTATCGCGCTGGGTCTGACGGTTTCGGTACTCGACGGCGCGATCGCCAACGTCGCCCTGCCGACGATTGCCAAAGACCTCGACACATCACCAGCCGCATCTATCTGGATCGTCAACGCCTACCAGTTGGCCATTACCATTTCGCTGCTTTCGCTCTCCTCACTGGGAGACATTCTGGGATACCGGCGCATCTACATCGCAGGGCTATTCCTTTTCAGCTGCACCTCACTGCTGTGCGCATTGTCCGACTCACTGCCCACGCTGATCATTTCCCGGACGCTTCAAGGTTTCGGGGCCGCAGCAATCGCCAGTGTCAATACGGCGCTTATCCGTATCATTTACCCGTCCCGGTTCCTCGCCAGAGGAATGGGTATCAACGCATTGGTCGTCTCTGTTTCAGCAGCGGCCGGGCCAACCGTCGCTGCCGCCATCCTGTCGGTAGCGAACTGGCCCTGGCTTTTCGCAATCAATATCCCAATCGGCATCGCGGCACTGACGCTCAGTTATAAATTCCTGCCGGTAAACCCGGTACGCATCCGGGGACGCCGTTTCGACATTCCCGGCGGCATTCTCAATGCAATGACATTTTTCCTGATCATAGGCCTGATCGAAGGGGCTTCGCACGAATTGCCGGTACGGATGATCATCACCGGCGCGGTCTTGCTCGCCGTGATCGGATTCTTTTTCGTGCGCCGGGAATTGCGGCAGGAATACCCGTTATTACCCGTCGACCTGCTACGCATCCCGGTCTTTTCGATGTCGATCTCCACGTCGATACTGTCGTTCACGGCCCAAATGCTCGCTATGGTTTCGTTGCCTTTTTTCCTGCAAGGCGAGTTGGGTAAGGATGCCGTCACCTGCGGGCTGTTGCTGACCCCGTGGCCTCTGGCCACGATGATCTTCGCCCCACTGGCGGGCGTACTCGCCGAACGGATCAACGCCGGCATACTGGGTAGTATCGGCCTGTCGATTTTCGCCTGCGGACTGTTCCTGCTCAGCATACTTTCCCCGGACACGGGCAACGGCGACATTATTTGGCGCATGGCCTTGTGCGGATGCGGTTTCGGCCTGTTCCAGACTCCGAACAACAGCACGATCGTCGCCTCGGCACCGCGCCACCGCAGCGGCGGTGCGAGCGGCATGTTGGGCACGGCTCGCCTGCTCGGTCAGACCAGCGGTGCAGCGCTCGTCGCGCTGATGTTTCGCCTGGTCCCCGGACACAGTACGCACGTCTCCTTATTGGTCGGTTGCGGGATCGCCGTGAGTGCCGCAGCCGTAAGCCTGTTACGCATCGGACGCCCTACCGGACCGAAATTACAGCAAATGGATCAAGTGAACCCACGATAACAGCCGAAGTACACATCGACAAAAAAGTCAGGAATAGCGCCTCGGGTAGCGCAGCAGAATCGAGAGCAAAGCGAAAAAGCCCATCATGGCCGGGTAATAAAGGTATCGCATGATCTCGAGCGGCGAAAGCGCTGTCAGTCCCGCAGCAATGAGCAGTTGCGCGCCATAGGGAATCAGCCCCTGCACAAAACACGAAAAGGTATCGAGAATGCTGGCGCTTTTGCGCGGATCGACCCCGAAACGGACGGCAATATCGCGCGCAATGGGCCCCACCGTAATGATCGCTATCGTATTATTGGCCGTACAGCAATTCGCAATGCTCACCAGCGCGGCAATGCTCAATTCGGCCCCCCGTTTGCCCCGGACCCGGTTCGTCAGGCGTGTAATTACATAATCGATACCGCCGCCCAGGCGAATCAGTTCGAGCATTCCCCCCGCCAACAGCGTAATGATAATCAATTCCCCCATCCCGGTAATACCGCCGCCCATCGCACCGAGCCATCCGAACAGGCCGAAACCGCCGGTCAGCAGGCCGGCCACTCCGGTCGCGACCAACCCGATCACCAGCACAAACATCACATTCACACCGGCCAGGGCTGTGCCCAACACCACCAGATAAGGGAGAACCTTAACCCACTCGACCGGCTCCGTCTGCACGGGAATCTGCACCGACAGGCTTTCAAGCAGATAAATCGATGCGACAGCCACGGCCGCCGGGCCCACGATCATACTGTTAACCTTGAACTTGTCCCGCATGTCGCACTCCTGCGTGCGGGTCGCGGCAATCGTCGTGTCGGAGATAAACGACAGGTTATCGCCGAAAAAGGCGCCCCCCACCACAACAGCCACCATCAACGCGACATCCAACCCAGTCTGCTGCGCAATCCCCGCCGCCACCGGAACCAGTGCCACGATCGTCCCCACCGATGTCCCGATAGCCAGCGAAATAAAACAGGCGGCAATAAAGATTCCCGGCAGCAAAAGGCTGTCCGGCAGGATACGCAGTGTCAAGTTGACCGTCGCGTCAATGGCCCCCATCTCTTTGGCCGAGGCTGCAAACGCACCCGCCAGCACGAAGATCCAGATCATCAACATGATATTCTTATGCGCCGCACCAGCCGAGAACCGTTCCACCCGCTCGGACAGCTTCATGCCCCGGGTAATCAGCACGGCATAGACCGATGCCGCCAGGAATGCCACCGCAATAGGCACTTTGTAGAAATCCCCCGCCACCAGCGAGGTCACCAGATAGAGACACAGAAAAACCGCAAGCGGACTCAGTGCCCATAATCCTTTTGTCGTATTATTGGCCATATTGTTACCCTTGCAATGCCCGGGCTTCACTTTTTGTAGCCGACTGAAAATTCCCATTGCCGCAAAGATAGCGTCTTTCACATATTTTCATACACAGACAGGGTCCGACGTGCCGGCCCTGTCCTACGAAAAGACAAATCCTTTTCGGCACCCTTACATACGCATACGCACTTTACCGAACCTCCCGCGAAGCACAAAACGAATTGTCGTACCTTTCACGGCCGTCCCCCCCGAATACATCGAATCCCCGGCGCTGTGCGCCGGGGATTCTCCGTGGCAAATAAACGGTCGAAACGACCTGAAAAAAATGAACCGTAGTCACTGCTGAAACGGGTATTGACCCAAACCACCACCACTTGATCGGTTCTCCGCTTCGGGAGCGACCACGGAATTCATTTAATTGCCTGCGGAGGCAGGTACCATCCGCAGTATAAGTTTGTGTTTTTACTGAGCAACGTCCGGCAGGTCGAACTTCAGGTTATCGAGGCACACAAATGAAGGTGTATTCATACCCCATTCACCGCTATCGCTCGATGACATACTGACAACGACTTTGTTGACCGTACCGAGCCCGGACAAGTCCACATTCGTCCAAGCCGAGCAAACAAAATTTTTACCGTTACGGTAGTCGGCCAGATAATAATCCACAGCATTGGTCTTGGTCCCCGCAGCGTTATAACCGGTGAATGTCACTTTAAACCAGTCGCCATCAGCAAATTCTTTTGCAAAATTGTCTCCTTCACGCACCGAGAGAAACGCATAAGTACCATTGCACACCGCCACACTGAGTATCTTTTTCTCAACACCGGCCCCAAAAGAGAAATAAGCATCATTCACCCCTGTAGTGATAGTTGTATAGTCAGCATAATAACATACGGCGAAATTGGTCGAGCCGGCTGCACCGCCATCACCATAAACGCTGAACTTATTGTTAAATCCAGCAGTTACCTTATCATGCAGTTTCGATACGGCAAAACCGGCAGACATATACTGGCCTTGCACATCATAGACGTTATTGAACGTAACGCCCTGTTCCGTATAGCTCGTATTATTGATATAACCCGCATCCGGCAACACAGCACTTTCAAAGGTGACGGTAGTCGAAGTATCCGGACCGTCGTTGTCTTTGTTACACGAAGCGAACGTCAGCGAACAGGCAGCCGCAAGCAGCCAAAGCAGTTTAAGATTTTTCATATCGTCAATAAAAATTGGTTAAGCCATCACGCGATTTTCCGGTGCATCCGGGCCCGGCGCACGTTCTTTCGACAATAAGATAGAGGGGGAATGCTCCACCCCGCAGACGGGGCAAAGGTTCCACTGTTCTAACTCCCGAAAACAACAGCAACCGAGAAAAGGGGATCGGGTCGGTCTTCTGACTTATCGCCCGGAGGCGAATCACAGCAGCGGGTACTGTTCCTGGTTCTCACAGGATTCCCTTCTTGTCATGTTCCATCCATGACACCAGATCCGGGACAAAGGTAGAAAAAGATTCCGAAAACGCAACACTATTTTGCCGACCGGGTCAATATTCCCGTTTATCGGACTTTTCATCCCAAAGGACAAAGGCTTTACGAGCCTCTTCGGAAAGAATACGGCAGGAACGCAGTCGCCGTTGTGCGGGTGGAAGGGCGATTTCTTCATAAATAAACGAATCGTCGAAGCCGATCCGTCTGGCGTCCTCCTGATCATTCCCGTAGTACATTTTTCCGATCCGGGCCCAGTAGATCGCCCCGAGGCACATCGGGCACGGCTCGCACGACGTATAAATTTCACAGCCGCTCAGGTCGAACGTCCCCAACGCACGGGCCGCATTGCGGATCGCCGTCACCTCGGCATGCGCCGTGGGGTCGTTCAACCGGGTCACGCCGTTGGTTCCCGTAGCGATCACCCGACCGTCCCTGACGATCACCGCACCGAACGGACCGCCGCCGGACCGCACATTCTCTTCGGACAGTTCGATGGCCTGGCGCATAAAACCCAGCGCTTCCCCGGAAAGGCCGTTTTCGGAAGTATCACTCATAGGTCAATGGTATTTCGGACGATTACTTTCGACGTTTATCCGGCCCGGTCCCCAACACCTGAACACAACGAACCGAATCAAATAAAGGAGCCCGGCAAACGAATACCCGAAAACCGGACAAACGAATTTTTACAAAGGTAAAAATCCCGAACGCTTTTCCCAAAAGAAACCGCCGAATGCGCCCCGTTCCCGTTCCGAAACCATACGTTCCGGCCGATATTGTAAAAGTCGGGTAAAATCCATAGCTTTACGCATCATTTAAAAGGCCGCCCTCCGCAGCCTTTCATCCGCCGATTATGAAATTACTCAAAGAGAGAATCCTGCAGGACGGGAAGTGTTTCGAAGGAGGTATCCTCAAAGTGGACAGCTTCATCAACCATCAGATGGATCCCACACTGATGAAAGCTATTGCCGTGGAATTCGTGCGCCGTTTCGCTTCGGAACGGTTCAACAAAGTGATGACCATCGAAGCGAGCGGTATCGCACCGGCCATCATGGTCGGTTTCCTGCTGGACCTGCCCGTGATTTTCGCCAAAAAGAAAAAGCCCAAAACGATGGAACATATGCTTTCGGCGAGGGTCTTTTCCTTTACCAAGGAACGCGAATACGACATCTGCCTGAGCCGTGATTTCCTCACCCCCGGCGACCGCGTACTGTTCATCGACGATTTCCTGGCCAACGGCAACGCCGCACTGGGAGCGATAGAACTGATCGATCAGGCCGGGGCGCAGCTCGCCGGCATGGGATTCATTATCGAAAAGGCTTTCCAGCAGGGCGGCGGCATCCTGCGGGACAGAGGCATACACATCGAATCGCTGGCCATGATCGACTCGCTGGACAACTGCCGGATCCACATCCGGGATTAATCCGTACGCAATGGACACCCCGAACGCCCGCACTCCCTCCGTGCTTCTTTACGGCATCGAAGAACGCCCCCCGCTAAGGGAGGCTTTTTTCGCCGCCTTGCAACACCTGCTGGCGATTTTCATCGCTATCGTCACCCCCCCGCTGATCATCGCCGGAGCACTCGGGCTCGACCATGAAACGACCGGGTTCCTTGTCTCGATGGCCCTTTTCGCATCGGGATTATCCACTTTCATCCAATGCCGGCGGATCGGAGGCGTCGGTACCGGATTGCTGTGCATACAGGGTACGAGCTTTTCGTTCATCGGCCCGATCATCTCCACGGGCATGCTGGGCGGCCTGCCGTTGATCTTCGGCGTCTGCATCGCTGCCGCCCCCGTCGAAATGGTTATCAGCCGCCTGTTGCGTTACACCCAGAAAGTTATTACGCCGTTGGTCTCGGGTATTGTCGTCACACTCATCGGCATGAGCCTGATCAAAGTGGGCATCATCGCCTGCGGAGGCGGGACGGCCGCCCGTGAAGCGGGGACGTTCGGCAACCCCGGGTACCTCGGGCTGGCTGCGCTGGTGCTGGCATTGATCGTCCTGTTCAACCGCAGCCGCAACCGCTACCTGCGCATGAGCTCGATCTTCATCGGACTCGGAACCGGGTACCTCATCGCCTGGTGGGCCGGAATGATCGATTTTGCGTCGGTACAGCACTACGGCGGGATCAACCTGCCCGTTCCGTTCAAATACGGCCTGGCATTCGATTTGTCGTCCTTCATTGCCATTGCCCTGATTTTCGTCATCACGGCCATCGAAGCCTACGGCGATATCACGGCCAATTCGCTGATTTCAGGCGAACCGGTCAAAGGCGAGCGGTTCATCAAACGGGCTTCGGGCGGCATTCTGGCGGACGGGATGAATTCGATGCTGGCCGGTATATTCAATTCGTTCCCGAACTCGGTCTTCGCGCAAAACAACGGGATTATCCAGCTGACCGGTGTAGCGAGCCGCTATGTAGGCTATTACATCGCAGGCATGTTGATGATACTGGGCCTGTTCCCGGCCATAGGCCTGGTCTTTTCGCTGATTCCCGAACCCGTGCTGGGCGGCGCGACCCTGCTGATGTTCGGCACCGTCGCTGCGGCCGGCATCCAGATCATCGCCTCCCAACGCATCGGCCGCAAAGAGGTACTCGTCATAGCACTGAGCCTCTCGTTCGGGCTGAGCGTCGAACTGGTGCCGGAAGTCCTCGACAAAATGTCAATCACGGTACGCAATATTTTTTCTTCGGGTATCACCACGGGAGGCCTGACGGCTATCCTGTCGAACCTGCTGATCCGCATCAAGGAGACCTAACGCTATGAAAATATTCAAAACGATAAAAGCGAAATTCACCCGCGAAGGACACCACCCGCGACAGGGCGGCCTCGAAATCTTCAAGTATATCGGCCCGGGACTGCTCGTTACCGTGGGCTTCATCGATCCGGGCAACTGGGCGTCGAACCTAGCCGCAGGAGCCGACTACGGTTATGCCCTGCTGTGGATGGTCACGCTCTCGACGATCATGCTGATCGTCCTGCAGCATAATGTCGCGCACCTGGGAATCGCCACCGGACTCTGCCTGTCGGAGGCGACGACAGCCTATTTGCCCGCCAAAGCCTCGAAAGCGATTCTCGGCTCGGCCATGCTCGCTTCGATCTCCACATCGCTGGCCGAGATACTGGGCGGAGCGATCGCACTCCAAATGCTTTTCGGTGTACCGATGCGCATCGGGTCGCTGTTGGTGCTGATCTTCGTCCTGATCATGCTTTTCACGAACAGCTACCGGCTGATCGAAAAATGGATCATCGCTTTCGTGTCGATCATCGGACTCTCGTTCATCTACGAACTGTCGCTGGTAACGATCGACTGGCCGGCTGCCGCATACGCATGGGTCACCCCGTCTTTCCCCGAAGGATCGATGGTCATCATCATGAGCGTACTGGGCGCCGTCGTAATGCCGCACAACCTCTTCCTGCACTCGGAAATCATCCAGAGCCGCCAGTGGAACCTGAGCGACGAGAAAATGATAAAAAAACAGCTGCGATACGAATACGTCGATACGATCCTCTCGATGGTGATCGGCTGGGCCATCAACAGTGCGATGATCCTGCTGGCCGCCGCCACTTTTTTCGTATCGAAGACGCCCGTTACCGAACTCCAGCAGGCCGATTCGCTGCTGCGTCCGCTGCTGGGCAATAATGCCACGATCATATTCGCCGTCGCGCTGCTTTTCGCGGGTATCGCCTCGACGATCACCTCGGGCATGGCCGCCGGATCGATCTTTGCAGGCATGTTCAAGGAACCCTACGACATCAAGGATACCCACTCACGCACCGGCGTGGTGATCTCGCTGATCGTCGCATTCGTCATCATCATCGCCATTTCGAACCCGTTCAAAGGACTGATATACTCGCAGATGGCCCTCAGCATCCAGCTTCCGGTGACCGTATTCACACAAGTGTACCTCACGTCGTCCGAAAAGGTGATGGGCAAGTTCCGCAATTCGACCTACACGAAATACCTGCTCTATACGATCGGAGTCATCGTCACCGTGTTGAACCTGATGTTGCTCTGGAGCTGCCTGTAACACACGGCGCATCCTGAAAGCCCCGGTTTCTCTGCGGAACCGGGGCTTTCAAATGCATTACACCGTACGGATTTACAGTATCGAACCCTGTCCGCCGGACTTGTCCCTACTATTTCACCGGAGTCAGCCGGGCGACAAATCCTCCGCCCACATTCAAACCGACAGAAAGTCCTCCTGCCCGCGTCGTCTCCGAAGTATGTTGTTTCAATGCCTGCTGCGAAGCAGGATCGTCACTGAGCATATCGCAACGATACCCACCATCGCCCAGGAATGTCAAATCGACCGCAGCCTGTGCCCCTGCCGCCGAATTGCAGATCCCGGCAACGAACCAGACATCGCCTTTCCGGCGTGCAAACAAAGCCATTTGCCCGATCTCGCTGCCCGGAAGCACGATCGTCTCGTCCCAAACGGCCGGAATGGATTTAACCATATCGCAGGCAGGATTCGCGAGCAATTGTTCGGGATCCACGCCGTAACAGAGGAACGGGGAGGTAAAAATTACAGCCGTGGCGACCTGGTGGCACCAGGAAGTCTCACTCAACCGCTTCGGACTGAAGGTCACCGGGGTAAAGTCGGCCGGTCCGGCCAGATACCGGGTAAACGGCAGAATCGTATTGTGGGTAGCCCAGGGCCCGCGAATCTCCAAACCGCGAATTCCTTCGCGCATCAACTCGTTGGGAAACGTCCGGTTCAGGCCCGTCGGTTTGTCCGCACCGTGAAAATCAACCATCAGTTGGTATTTCGCAGCCTCTTTCAGCGCATCTTCATAGAACCGCACCACCTGTTGCGACTCGTCGTAGAAATAGTCGATCTTCACACCGGCGACACCCGTTTCCCTGCATTTTTTCAGGAATGCCTGCAAGCGTTCGGGGGTCTGGATTCCATCGACACCCCGGTCGTCGGGATAGGCTTTCCACACCCATATTTTAACACCCAGCGGGGCTGAGTAGTCGACCAGTTCCCGGATCATATCCCAGGAATCCCTGCCCTGACCTTTCCAGTTGCTCCAACCGGCGTCGACCAGGTTATACTCGAATCCTAGTTCACCCGCCCATTTCGAAAAACGCTTCATATTGTCGAAACTGACCGGCCCATTATCGGCGAGCCAACTCCAAAGAGCCCGCCCGGGACGAACCCAATCGGCCCCGCAGCCATTCCCTTCACCGCATCCCCGAACCGACAACGGGAAAAACCCGGGATCGGGTGCCGCCGAGACATCGCCAATAATCCCGCTGTTGACCAGCGTGTTGAGGTCACCGATCAGGACGATCCTCCACGGAGTCGTCAACTCGCCGTCCGCCCCGCATGCCAGGCGGGTTTCTCCGGCCAGTTTCGCCCGCAATGTGCGGCAGTTAGGAGTCACTTCCAGTCCCATACCGGCAAAATCGGTCAATCCCCCCTCGGTAATCGAAGCGTAAAGGCCCTGGGGTTGATATTTCACCGTCAGGGGCGGTCCGAACGTCAATCCAACCGGCAATGTGTCGACCAACCGTTCTACATTTTCATTCTCATAATAGCTCACGTTATCCTGTCCCCAGGTAATCACCCCCTGCGGCAATGTAAACGTAGTGCTGTCATTCAACACATACTCGCCCTCGCCCGGAGCGATCCGGTATCGGAACGCCACGCCGTCGTTGTACACCCGTACATCTACAAAGAAATCACGGGCTCCTGCAATCCGGAACCCGGTAGAGGTATAATCCACCCGGGAACAATCATGAATCCCGCAAACCGGGAAAGAGTCCTGAACCCGATGGGTAGCGAGCCTTTCAATTTTAGAAACCGCCGACCCCAGCAGCGTACTGTCCACAGACCATTGCAGGACCGAGGAGTCCAGCACTACCGTCCCCTTTTCGGCGACCGTATAGCCCAAGTGTCCATCGGCTACATACACCTGCATCGCAACAGTTCCGTCCGGGGAAACAACCCGCTGATCCTTCCCGCCGGGCTGCCCGCACGAAATCAAAAACACGCCCCACAGCAGGGCGTAACACATCACTCGTTTTTTCATTAGGGTAATAGATTATCCGTTTATACTCCGTTGAGTATAAAGATAATCAAAATACGACAGAAAATACAGGTTTTTCACCCACGCTTATTCCACATCCCCCTGATCGATCATATTGTTCAGAAGCGCGTAAACGGTCAGACCCGAAACGGACTTGATGCCGGTTTTACGGGCGATATTTTTACGGTGGGATATGACCGTATGGATCGAGATGTTATAACGATCGGCAATCTCCTTATTGGTCATGCCGCGTGCCACGGCAACCAGAATTTCGTTCTCCCGGTCGGAAAGTTCGTAGTTTTCAGGAATACCGGCATGTTCATCGCGGCTTTCGATCGCCTTGCGCAGTTTGCGGACGATTTGCGCGGGTTCATCGTAAAGATGAACCGAACCGTCGTACTGCCGAAGTGCTTCATCGTCGATCAGTCCGGTCAGCACAGCCACAAGCACAGCTTCGTGCAGGCAGGGAATTACCCCGCGCACGGATGTCCGTTTCTGGTAATCGAACAGGCAGGGATCGACTAGCACTGCATCGGGTGAAAGCAACGTCAGCCGCTCGGTACAATGTCCCAGGTCAGGCAGTGTGTCGATCACCTCGAACTCCGGATACCGCGACAAAATCTCCCGGATTCCGCGCGCCACGATGGCCGAAGGCTCAATCAACAGAATACGGTGTCGGACGGTCTCAGCCATGGTTTTCCTCCAGTTGCATCACGTAAGGTACGAGCACTTTATCTTCGATGAGCGCATGGCGTCCCAGATCGTCCTCAAGCAGGAAAACGTTAAACAGCGTGCGGTTGAGCTCTTCGGCGGGAACTTCGCCCGGCAGGTACTTGATCAGGATATTTTTCAGGTCTTCGAGCTTATCTTCGATATTGCTGTGGTTCTCTTCGAACTGCTCGATACTGTAACCTTCGGTATGGACTCCGTGTATCAATCCGCGGATATAGGGGAATACCGTCTGCTCCTCATATTCGAAATGGGCCTCCACCTCATTGCGGTAATCGTTGAAAAAACGGTCGAGAATACGGGCCGACGAAGTCCCGGGCCCCTCTTCCAGCGACGAAAGGTTCTCCCTGATCTCGGGAATGCGTTGCTCGAGATAGTATTTGTGCGAGTTCTGCAAGAAAAGCACAATATCTTCAACATCTATCCCTTTAAACATCGCCGTATCGGGCAAAAAATCGTCGAACGTACTGATGTTGCAAACGAGCAGGAACAACTCCATCGAGACGCCCTGCGCACGGCACACCTCGGCAACGCTTTTGTCGCCGAAACCGAGGTGGATTCCGAATCGCGGCAACACCCGCAGCAAACGGTAATTGGCCTGTATCAGGTCGGACATCTTCATACCTCCTGAAAAAAGGAGCTGTTTCATAAGGCTCGGTTTTCTGCAAATATCAGATAAATTATCGGAACCGCCAATCGCGGCACCTCTCGGCCCCAATCTTTTCATCGCTTCATTAATCGTCTGTCAGAAGTAAACAGAATACCGTTTATCGGCAACCCGGCAACATCTCCAGGAATTACGTTTTCGCTACTTTACCTTACAAAGGTAATATACATCATCCGAATCGGCCATCCCCAAAAATAGGGATTCACAGGGAAGCTTTTCATCATTTGTCGGGATTGCGGACGCCGGTCAAATACCTCACCTTTGCATCCGTAAGCCAATAACCATAAAACGGGCGATGCCCCTGCTTTGCTTCCGGTACGGCAGGGGTATCGTTGTTAAACAGATTTACCCTCTCAAGCCGATAATTTCAAACCCGATAAAACAGATTCCATGAAAAGAAACTACATGGCCGCCGTAGCGCTGCTGGCGATCGTAAGCTGCACAGCCGTCAGTTGCGGCTCCGGCACATCGAAACAAGGTCAAAGCGCCCCAGCCGCCCACGCGACCGCAAACAGTACCGTCCTCGAAGTAGACAGCCTGCTGAAAAACGCCGAAACGCTCGTCGGTCAACCCGTCGTTGTCGAAGGCGTCTGCACGCATATCTGCCAGCACGGCGGAGGCAAAATTTTCCTGATGGGCAGCGACGACACGCAGACGATCCGTATCGACGCGGGAGAAAAAGTGGGTAAATTCACGCCCGAAACGGTCAACAGCCTCGTCCGCATCAACGGTACGCTCAACGAAGAGCGGATCGACGAAGCTTTCCTGTCCCAGTGGGAAGAACAAGCAAAAGCACAGGCAGCGGCACAGCATGGCACTGCCGGATCATCCTGCGAAAGCGACCAGAAGGCCCGCGGCGAAACCCCGGTCAACAGCGTCGAAGAGCGAATCTCGAATTTCCGCAAGCGCATCGCCGAGCGCCAGGCCAAAGAGGGCAAGAACTACCTGTCGTTCTATTCGGTTACGGCCGACAGTTATGAAATCCTTTAAGCGATGCGATCCGGAAAATTCGGTTCCTTTTTTCGCAGGTGGAGCCGTACCATCCACCGCGAGTTATCTTTCTTCTTCGGCGGAGTGGTGCTGATTTACGCGATATCGGGCTTCCTGCTCAACCACAAGCGCGACTTCAACGCCGAATACGACATCACCCGCAAAGAGTTCCGCGTCGAGAGTATGCCGCAATCCCGCACGGGATGGAACAAAGCTTATGTACTCTCGCTGCTCGGACCGCTGAACGAGACGGATAACTATACAAAACACTACTTCCCGTCGGCTTCGCAGGTAAAAGTTTTCCTCAAAGGCGGATCGTCGTTGGTAATCGATACCGGAAGCGGAGAAGCACTGTACGAATCGGTACGCAAACGTCCGTTGTGGAGCGGGCTCAACCGCCTGCATTACAATCCCGGACGTTGGTGGACCACCTTTTCCGACATCTTCGCCTTCTCGCTGATCCTCATTACGCTCACCGGGCTGGTGATGCTCAAGGGGCCTAAAGGTTTTTGGGGCCGCGGCGGTATCGAATTTCTGGCGGGTATACTGATCCCCATCGCATTCCTGGTTTTCATGTAACGATGTTCATACCTGAATAAAGTTGGTTGTATGTATTAGTTAGTTTAGTTCAATTCTTTTTCTTTCAGTTTCAAGTATCACTCAGTTTCAAATGCGGCAGCGGCCGCAGAGGCGGGCCTTTCGGGACCCGCCTTTTTGTACCTGTATTCCGGCAAATTATTCCGACAAACGGAGTCAGTCCTATTTCAGGATACAGATAAAATCCGGTTCCTGTGCATGAAATCAATACAAGCCCCCAGGGTACGAATCCTGTTCCCCTGTCAACAAGACAAACAAAACAAACCTCTCCTACCGTCTATAAATTGCCTCCCTGCAGCGGATTTACACAATTATAGATGCACACGCCATATAGACTGCATACGCCCGATCATGCAAAAAGGGAACCCTTGCGTGGACTCCCTTTTGCATATAAATATACCGGGTAAAGACACCCTGATCGGCTCAGGCAGGTTACTTGTCACCGGCGGATCACCATCAACGGGACGAACAGGAAGAGTCCCAGCAGGACTATCCCGGCGGCAGGCAGCCATGCGCGACGCAAGTGACGTCGCCGCACAATCAGGTAGACAACCGCCAACAGCACATTCAGCAACAGCGCGCAGGCAGAGAATCTACCCAGGCGCGGATAAACGTACTGATCGTCATAGGACGTAAAGCTCAGATCGAACGGGAACAGCCATTCGGCAACGCGCTGCCTCACTCCTTCCGCAGCGGGATAGGTCAACGTATCGCAAAGCGAGTAATCATCGGCGTCGACGGCATAATACCGGGTTCCTTCCTCACCGGAGATACTCACCGTCCAGTTGAACAGGTCGGCAACGATCATGATGTTTTCACTGCGCGGATCGAAATGTCCGACCGGCAACTGTTTCAGTTCATAGCCCGGATTGGTCAGCACATAAAAGTTATGCGCCTCGTCCGAAAGAAAAGCATAGCTCCGGCGGTTCGAAAACTCGGTAATGAAAATATCGGCGATCCGGACGCTGTCCGGCAAATCGACCCGGCGCACATACGGACGTCCCCGCAATTGCTTGAAGTGATACAGGCCGCCTTTCCCGTCCAGCAACATATACCCCTCGTCATACTCTTTACGCGTGGTCGGGTTACCCGACACGCAGGCGGCCGGAAATTCAAATCCTTTGGCCTGGAGCGCACGGGTGAAAAGGTCGCTTTTCCGGTCATTGACCCGATTGGTCGCCATATCGATAAACTCAATGCGGTCATGGATGCGGAACACATCGGGAGGCATCTGCAATTCGACGCGGCCCGACATGGCTTCGAGCAGCGGATAGAGCTCCGGCTTCACTTTGTTGATATCCGACGGAGAGTTGCGGAAATAAAAACTCTGCATCGAAACCGTTTGCGGAGTAAGCGCCACGCCGCGCAACGTATCGGGCTGACGGCCGTCGGAGAGCAACTGCCGGTAGTAAAACAACGGCAGGATGCTGTCGAATTCCCGGTCCGTATAGGTCTTGCCGGACGCATCGTGCCGCACGATCTCGCCATCGTTGAAATCAATCGACGCGAAACTCTCCGTCACGCAACTGTATAGGGTAAAAGGCGTCCTGTCCGGACGGACGGTCAGGAACCGGTAGGTCCACGGCAACAGCCACGCCAACAGTACCACAGCGGTAAAGAAGAGAATTATCTTGCTTAAACGTATCATAAATTCAATGGGTTAAAATCTTTTCAACAAAAGCAGCCGTTTCAAAGCCCGGCAGCACCGGCGCCGGATCAGTCCTGGCATCCCTCCTTGAAACGGGACACCGAAAGTTGGGGCAGCAGCATCGCCGCCGCCGTGTACACCACGAGCCAGGGCAAAAAGCAATTGTACGCTTCCGGCACAGAGGAAAGGAAAAAGATCCGCACTACGCCCACCGCAATCAGCAGGTCGATAATCCTGCGGCGCCAGGTCGGTTCGAGGCAAATCCACGCCGCAAAGAGATAGCCCGTAATGCCGCACAGGTACCACGGCAACGATGTGAGCAGGATGCGCGCTACCAGCTCGGGAGCCAGAATGCTTTGCAAATAGGCCCACAACGTCAGATAGTTCAACACGAAGATAATCCCGAGCTGTACGAGACCGGCTGCGAGCATCAAGCCGATCATGCTCCGTTGCGGATAAGGCAGGTGCAGCGTCAATTTCAGCCGCTTCTGCTGGATTTCGGGCACAAACTGCACCAGGGCGAGCAATACCCCTATCGCCAGCGGCACATAGGTCAGCAATTCGATAAAGACCGTCTCGCGCGAAAGTAGTATTTCCCACAGGTGTTCCACTCCTTTGAAGCCGATCACCCGCTGCAACTGCAGCAACGCATAGATCACGAAAACGGAAGAGACGATCAGGGCCAGCCAGAAATAACGGTGCGTCTTGATCCACTCCTTATAAAAGATCGCTTTTTTCATATTTTTCTACGGTTTCTAGTTGTTTGAGGTGAACCTCAGTATTTGCCGGTCAGCCCGATAAAGGCATCCTCCAGGTTCATTTTTTCGGACTTCAGATCGCTGTAAGCGATACCGCTCCGGGTCAGCCATCCGCCCACATAAGCTTCGTCTGCGAACGAATAAGTCTCGCCGCTGCCGCGGATAACCGCGCTGTGATACAGTTTCCCGTCCACGGGAAGCGTTTCGGGCGCACCGGCTTCGAGCCGGAACGTATAACGGCGAAACGTATCGAGCAGCTGCTGCACCGGTTGCTGGATCAGGATGCTCCCGTAATCCATGATGATGCAGTCGTCGATCAGCCGTTCCATATCCTGGATGATGTGCGAAGTGAGGAAAATGGTTTTGGCTTCGGCTTTGGCGTACTCCCTCAGGTATTCGATAAAGAGCCGGCGGTAACCGGGATCGAGTCCCATCGAGAAGTCGTCCAACACTAACAATTCGGCGTTCTGTGCCAGGATCAGTCCGAGGGCTACCTGCGAACGCTGGCCGCACGACATCCGGGCAATACGCTGTTTTGGAGCGATCTTCAACTTGCGGATCAGTTCGTAATAAGCTTCCCGGTTCCAGGCCGGATAGAAAGCCGAATAGTAACGTTCGATCTCCTCGACGGTCATGAATGCATACTGCACGTGTCCTTCGATCAGCAAGGCGATACGCCGCCGCGTCAGCGGGTCCATACGCTGTATATCCTCGCCGAAGATCAGGCACTCGCCCGAACGCGGCTGCAAATAACCGCTCAGGATGTTGATCGTCGTGGTCTTGCCTGTACCGTTTTTACCCAGCAGCCCCAGGATCCGGCCCCGCGGAACGCTGAAACTCAGGTTCTCGTAGATCATCCGGCTACCGTAATAGTGCGTCAGGTTGCGGCACTCAATGATATTTTCTTCCATGTCAGATTGTGTGATTTGTATTAAAATGCGACGCCGAAAACGATCCGGGCATAGTCGGAACGGTTGCCGTCGGCGAAACTGCCGTGCTGCCAATCGCCCTGTACGTACAGGGCCATCGACGCCCGGGGAAAATCGTAATTCCAGCGAAACGAAGCGCCGTAAAGGGTCATATCGGCGCTCAAATGGCCGAAATTCCGCTGCATCATCTGCCCGATCGAACCGTCCATGTCCAGTCCGTCCAATTTAAGCTCCGCAGTCCGGTTCGCCAAATAATCGGCCGATACCGACAGGTGCAGTACCGAACGGCACAGCCGTTTTTCGACGGTCAACCCGCCGCCGCAGCCGACCTTTCCGAACTGCATTTTGCGCGACGGGCTCAGGTAAGTGGCCTCGAAGTCGTAATAACGTCCCCGCGGCTCCGCATAAAACGACCAGCCGCGCATCTCCTCGAAGCCCCACAGCGCCGACAGCACCAAGTCGGTCCGGTTGTTACGGTACTGCTCTACCGCACCCAATTTCGGATAATTCTGGCTGCCAGAAGCGTCCCCGTAGATATATTCTGTTCCTAACCGTTTCGCATAATTGCCGGACAGTTTTATACCCCAGTGATGGATTCCGCTCTGTCCCTGCCATCCCAATGCTCCGTCAAATACATTGTCCACCAACCTTGTTAACGGGAGTTTCTGATAGCCGGGTAAGATGCGCCGTACCGCCCAACCGGAATAATGTACCGACAGGAATAAACCGGCCCCATCGCGCGGGAATAGCTCCAATCCGGCACCGTACGTTCTCCCGCTGAAATAGACGGAAGTATTATTTTCAGACGAGGAAAACCGGGTACTGTACATTCCTAATCCGAGCATCTGATATAACTTGGGACCGCCCAACGGCGCATAAAAGCTCATACTACTTTTTTGCCGATAAACACGCAAATTGACCGATGTTCCCAATCTATAACATTCCCCGAGCGAAAGAGTCGCTCCGGTAGAAAGATTCAGATCTGAAACCACACTTTTCGGCCTCGGATCGACGGTCCGGTATTCGATTTCAGCACGGTAATCGGCATAGATCCCCCATGCTACACGTCCAAACTCCCGCGCAAAACCGCCTGCAAATGCATAACGCTCCGAAATGAGATTCCCGCCCACTGAATCGGCCCAAACATACGGATAAAGCAACTCGAAATCAGCATTTTCGTTCCACTCCGTATGCATCGTCCGCCCCAAACGATATCCGGCTCCGCCCCAAACCGTATTTTTTCCGCGACGGATATAAGACTGGGCGTCAAATGCCGCATAACGGTTCCCACGGCCAACTTGTGACACCACTGCTTCGTCCTCCTGTCGGTAAGATCCTGACAAACCGATAGTGGTCAGAGACGTCTTGAAACGGTAAACCTGAGCTGCCGGATTTCCATACACTTCATGCATAAAATGCCCTGCGGGAGAGAGACGCTCGCCGAGGCCTGTAGCCACCGACGAGCTGTCTCTTTGGACTCCCCGCGCGGACATTCCTGCACAAAGGCTTAACAATGCTAATGTGCAACGAAAAGTCATCTTCGGGTCTATCGATATTTTTTATTGCAACATAGAAGGTGTCGTGTGCGGAGTAAAGTCCTGGGTAGAATTGTTCGTATCCTGCAATTTACCATTGGAACCTGTTTTCCGGACAACAGCCGTGTTATACCGATTTTTATCGCTGTTATTCTCTGCGCACCACGTCCAACCGGCATCGATCGAAGAATCGATTACCAGCCATTCGAACATCGACGTCGGACTACAGTTAACAGCATCGACAATCCAAGCATTGGGGACTTTATAAGTATCAAGGGTTCTCTCCATCGTATAGTCCTCAAATGTCCATATATAAGTAGCCGTATACTTGTTATTTGTAAGAAAATCCTCTTTCGTTCCTTGCATCCTGGCAATCGCATAGGTCTCGGAACCACGATTATGGAAACCGGTAACGGTCAGCGAAGAAGAATACCATTTATCGAGATTGGGAGCAGGACCGTCCGTGTCGGGGTATACATCCGCCGCATCCCAATCGAAGAACTCGAAATCAGCCTTGCTCAGGTCGAACGAGCGGGAATTGTACTCCTTGTGGTTGATGCCGCATACGGCGATCAACAGATCTTCGCCCGGCTGCACCGGAACATCTTTCCCTGTCCCCGGAATCATAAAGACTGCACTGACCGAGAAATAATCTTTCATTATATTCGGGGTATAATCCTGCTTGTCATAAGGTTTGAATTCTGACAGCAAAATCGCCAAACTATCGGCATAAAGTATTTGATCCGAATTGTTCCGGATTTTAATGTACTGGTCATCACCGTATTGGTCTTCTTTATCAGTCGTAGTTCCCGTAAAAAACACTTCGGAAATCACGAAACCCTCCGACGGAGAATAGAAACTAGTCTGTGCCTCCGGAATCGTAGCGGTTTCACCGGCAATGGCGATTGACTCCTGGTAAGCCCTGAACCCGGAAGTCACTCGACTGCCATCGGTCGCAGTATAAGACAGGGTACCCTCCACACTAACCTTATACAAGCCTTCCGGAACAGTTGCCGAAACAGTCAGGACCGTAGCTTTGGTTACCGAGGTGACAGTTCCTTTATAGGTTGTACTGGTATTGATGTTAGTAAACAAGGCGGTTACATCCGAAACCGTACCGTCACTGGCCGTCTCGGGCAATGTCAGCGTCCAGTTCACTACGCTCTCAGGAATAGCGGGTTCATCGTCCTTACAAGAGGTCAGAATCACCGCCGACGCCACCAACAATAAGACACCGAAAATTCTGGTCATTTTTTTCATAATTCATCGTTTATTTAGGGTTTATAATCGATTATTTACAGATATTGCCTCACTTTCTATAACTTTATAAGTTAAAATTGATCTCCATACCGAAATATGGCATTTCACTCATCTGCCTAACTAACACACCGTTAAGACCTCTGTATTCATGCTTATACGAAAAGAGATGGTCGACAAACAATGCAAGTTGAATCCTCTCTTTAAAGAATTTTTTAGTCACTTTCAGATTCATCCCAACGTTGAACGGTTCTTCAATTCTTTCATTGAAATTAGATTCGGGATAGGTAATGATCAGCCATTGCAAATACATATCGTTCCGCGCTTCATCCACATTAAACGGATGACGCACTCCTTCCAAATCCATATATTCATCCGGAATACCCGTTCGGCGCAACGACCACGAACGATAGAGCCACATACATTCGATAGCGGCAGAGAAACCCAGCTTCAACCGTGGCAGATAGGTATCGAACATAAAGCGGGTATTGAATGAAATTTTCCGGGACCCATCCGGATCACTGTAATACCCTACATAGGGTACCCCCTGACCGCCCAGATTGACCGTCGGCCGGTACCAATAAGGTTCACTCTCGCTATAAAGTGTGCGAAACCAAGCCCCGTCAATCGTAATACGCGTCCGCAAAGCAGGAATACGTTTACTAGTAAACTGGTATTCAACACCTTCTTTAAAAAGACGTGTAGCATTGGATGCCATGCCATAAGATCCAAATGCCGTTACATCGGTATAAGGAAGATACTCAAGTTTCGGTGGAGCCGTTATCGCATCAGGATCGAGTCCCGTCGCATCATATTTACGGTAACTCATGGGCTGATAATACGTTGCCGTACGAAATCCAGACGTAATATCCTCCCTAAAATAGGTAATCGACAAACGATTTTCGCCATAAGAAATATCCCCGCGCACTTCCCATTTGAAATTTCGGGCTGCCTGCAGGTCATAATTTGTCCGATCTACCACATAAGTTTTTAAATTCAATCGCCTGTAATCGGGATTGGTATGGTAGTAATTCAGCTGCTGCCAATCGTAATAGAGCAAATCGGGATACAGGTAGGTCAGCGACGGTGTCATCGTATGCCACCCCATACCACCACCTATCTCGAACTGCAACGGCCGGTCGGCTACCATTAGCCGGGGGAACGACCAGCGCAGGTTGACGCGCGGATCGAAAAAGAATTTACCGTGCAAAGCATAGCTGTCCGCAAGATTCAACATGGTCGAAGCACGCAATCCGGCCTGCACCTCGAGTTTATGACGCGCAACGGGAATGACGCTACGATCCTCAAAAAAAAGGGAAAAATCATGTCCCGCCGGGATATTGTAATAAGGGCGCGGACGAGTCGTCATCGAAGGATAAATAGGAAAGAGAGGATCGTATATTTGTCCTTGCCCGTAATTTTTATTCATCTGCCAATCGCTCCCGATAAGCATATCGTGCTGAGCTTTATCCCCATGAGCGCTGAAACGTGCAATCAACTTGGTAAATGCACTAAACGGCAAACTTTCCGATCCTCCCGTAGCTACATATTGCGGCGTCAACCACGTCCCGTCATGTATGCCCTCGTCGGTAGAAAGCGGAGGTGTGGGTTGGGGGCCGGAAAGAGAAACATACCGGGTTCGGTCAATTACATCTTTTTGCAGACTGACCGAAGTATTCAGTTCCAGAGAACGAAAAAATCGTCCCGTTTTACTCAACCATGTCAAGTTATTGGCCCATGCATAACGGTTATAGGTCGATTTGTAGCTGTCCTCTTTATGGTAGTTGATCTCCGGGTCGATCTTCACGTTATCGAACGACCCACCGTAATCCAGATTTGAAGCATAAATCAACGAGCCGGATTTGTATTGCCATTCCTTTGAAAGACGGACCGACGTATTAAGACGTTTATAATTTTCCAGGGAATTCCTGGGATCAATTTTCGAATCGAAAAAATCTATGCCGACATTGAGGGTTAGCTTCCGTTTTTCCCATTCGAAACCTTTGCCCGCATAAACCAGTTTACCATACGTGTCTGCTTTAAAACGAGCATTAAATTTATTGCCTCCCTTCCGACGATCTATTTTGATCAACCCGCTGGTCAGGTCACCGTATTCGACCGACGGAATACCGCGCACGACCTCTACGCGCTCAATATCATCTGTGGGAATAGTCCGCATGTCCAATCCCCGACCGGTGGTATTACGGTTTGCAAGTCCATTATCAGTATTACCCGCGAGATACGACATATTGGCTTTAGTATTGATCGGTACACCGTCCATCAGGAACGAAGTGCCCAGCGACGAGATATCATAATCGGTACTGCTTCCATCCGTCTGGATTCCAGATCCCGCCTCCCTCAGGCGGATCAGGTTGGCAGCACCCATATTGGGAACCGTCGAACGTTCGCCCGGCAGCAACGATACCAGATCGGCAAAGCTCGACGGCTGCAGGTGCTCCATGGCCTGACGGTCGATCTTGGACGAGCTGGTCATCCCCCTGGACTCGGAAGCCGTCACCACCACCTCATCCAGATTTACGGCATCGGGTTCAAGGAGAGCCAGCCACGTAAAACTATCGTCCACAGGGATAACCTGCGTATAAGGTTTGTACCCTAAGAAAGTAACCCGTAATTTATAGCGTCCTGCCGCGACACGCTCGAACCGGCAAATACCCTGGTCGTCGCAGCTTCCCGACAGTATCCGCCCGTCGGATTCGCATGTAAGCAACACGGCGGCGAATCCGACGGGCAAATCCGTCTGGTGATTTTGTGCCTGTATGGCAACCGTATACAAACCCGCCCGGAATTCCTGCTGTTGTCCCCGAACCGGGAAGACCAACAGCATCATACAGTATAACAGGGTCAGTATCCGAACGCTTTTCAACACTTTTTCCGATTTTGCACGGGGCAAAAGTACGGGATGCCGTCAGGTGCCGAAATCCCCAAATATGGCTAATTCGGAGCCCGAGTATCCCCATAGGTGAGGATGCTCCGTTTTACAGCACTGTCATTCAATTCAATCCATTTTATATAACACTATCCGACATTCAATGATTCGCCAATAGCAGGCACCATGTGTCGGAACACCGATATAGGGTCCTGCATACCGCGCCTGAACTATACTCCTCCTGCCCCCCATCCTCATTTTCAGCTATAAAACGACTCAAAATCCCTATTTTTGAGGACGGATGGTTTCCGCCAATCGCTATAATTTTGGGGCGTAAAATATAAAATGGAGAAAACATACGTGCTCCACAGCCAAATCCCCAACTATTATCACACGATGAAATACCTCTACCATTACCTTTTTCTTACAACCAGCTTAATTTTGCTGGGCAGCTGCACCAAGGACACCCTTCCCGGCACGGACACGACAACGCCTCCTTCCCTCGAAACCGATACGGGAGCAGAGGCTTTCGAAGGATGGATCCGGGTCAAATTCAAATCCGGCAACGATGAAATCGCCCCCGTTGTGACCAAAAGCGGCGCGCTCTCCACAGGTCTGGCTTCTGTCGACAATGCCGCACTGGCACTCGGAGCCAGGCAGATGAAAAGGGTCTTCCCACCCGCCGGACGCTTCGAGGAGCGTACCCGCAAGGAAGGACTGCACCTGTGGTACGACCTCTATTTCGACGAGAGTATTCCCGTAAGCAAGGCCGTCTCGGATTTTCGGCAATTGCCGGAAGTGGCGGTCGCCGAACCGATCTATAAGGCCAGTCTGATCCACCCCTCAGCTCCCGTCGAGGTTTCGGAAACAACGACGATATCCAGAGCCTCGCAAAACGCGCCTTATAACGATCCCCTGCTATCGAACCAGTGGCATTACGACAACGACGGCACCCTTCCCGATGCGCTTGCGGGAGCCGATATCAACCTGTTCCGGGCCTGGGAAATTACACAGGGTTCCCCGGAGGTTATCGTAGCCGTCGTGGACGGAGGCGTGGATTATGCCCACGAAGACTTGCAGGGCAATGTGGTCAATCCGGCGGAGCTGAACGGACAGCCCGGTATAGACGACGACGGAAACGGCTACATCGACGATTTTTACGGCTGGAATTTCATCGAAGACAACAACCAAATCGAGGTGGACAACCACGGTACCCATGTGGCCGGTACGATAGCTGCCGAAAACAACAACGGCATCGGAGTCTGCGGTGTGGCCGGCGGGCACGGCAACCATACCGGCACGCGAATCATCAGCTGCCAGATTTTCGGCACCCGGAACGGACAGGAGGTTTCGGGCAATTCGGCCCCGGCGATCAAATACGCCGCAGATGCCGGAGCGGTTATCTGCCAGAACAGTTGGGGTTATACCAACGCCACGAGCATGCCCCGCTCGGACCAGGAGGCGATCGAATACTTCATCAAATACGCCGGGACCGACGAAAACGGGAACCAGACCGGCCCGATGAAGGGCGGCATCGTGATTTTCGCGGCAGGCAACGAAGACCTCGACTACAAGACCTATCCGGCCTGTTACGAAAACGTCCTTTCGGTGGCGGCCATCGCCCCTGACTTCACCAAAAGCTGGTACTCCAACTATGCAGACTGGGTCGATATAGCGGCCCCGGGCGGCACTTATACCCGCGGCGGCAAGTATGCCACCGAATGCGCCGTTTACAGTACCATTACGAACAACAAATACGGCTACCTGCAGGGAACGTCGATGGCTTGCCCGCATGTATCGGGGATAGCCGCGCTAATCGTTTCGAAATTCGCCGCTCCCGGTTTCACCCCCGATCAGGTATGGGCGCATCTGACCAAACGCACCAGGGCGATCGGACTCTACAACCCGTCTTATTTGAACAAACTCGGATCGGGGCTGGCCGATGCATACATGGCCCTGGCCGAAGACCAGGGAATAGCCCCGGAGAAAGTAGCCCGCCTCGAATGCAGCCAAACAGCCGGGGCTATGGCCGTTACCTGGCCCGTATCGGCCGATGAGGACGACGGTACGGCGGATCACTACCTGCTCTACTGGAATACCGTTCCGCTGGAAAACTTTGACCCCGATAATCCGCCCGCAGGGACCCAATCGGCCTCTGTTCCCGGGACACGGAACCTGCAACCCGGAGAATCGATGTCGCATACCCTGACCAGAATTGCAGGAGAGACCCGCTATTACGTAGCGATCATTGCTTCCGACGCATGGGGCAACCGCTCGGCCGTAACGACGACTTCAGTCGTCACACCGGTCAACGAACCGCCCGTCATCACGCGAGAAAGCGGAGACGGGATCATTGCGGTCGGATACAACCAGACCCGAAGCGTCACTTTCCGGTTATCCGATCCGGAAGGATACGGTTGCACGTACACGCTGGACGATCCTTCGGGCAGTTCCACGTCGAAAGAGGAGAACGGACGCGTACGCATCACGATCACCAATTACAAACGTCCCCCCGGCACCTATACGATGCGGCTGACCGCTACGGACCTGGGGGGAGCCGTTACCACACTCGACATTCCGTTAACGCTGGAAGCCAACCAACCCCCGCAGCTCACCGCTCCGCTGGAGAATGTCTATTTCAGTTCTTTACAGGAGGTGCAAACCCTCTATTTTTCATCGAATTTTTCCGATGAACGGGGTGCCGCTGCCATTACATACACGCTCGATTATGACGACCAGGCGCTCTATATCACCCCGCAAAACAGAGGTTTCAAAATCGCTCCGCTGAGGTACGGACCTGCCGAAGTGACTGTCACGGCACGCGACGAAGAGGGACTCACGAGCACCGCCTCATTTCAGGTTATGTCCCGCGACTATACCCGCGAAGTGGATCTCTATCCGAATCCCGTACAGGATAAACTCTCGATCCGCATGGGTAAGGAGGTTTCGGGTGAGATTCGCATACGGGCCGTCGCTCCCTCCGGACAGATCGTCTGGGACGGACAGGCCGCCATTTCGCCGTTCGCGCCCGCTTCGGTCGACCTTTCCGCACTGAGCGGCGGCAGCTATACGCTTTGGATCGAATACCAGGGCTCCAAAATTTCCCGGAATATCATCAAATTGTAACCTGACAAAACAGACCCGACGACAATGACCCGATCGATCTTCATACCCGGTATCACCTTATTGACGACTCTCTTGTGTACACTACCCGCACCGGCCCAGACAGGCAGCGGTTCGTTCCTGGAAATCGTTCCCGACGCACCGAGCGCCGGTATGGGCGGAACCGGAACGGCTTTACCGGCAAACGCCTTTTCTGTTTTCCACAACCCGGCCCAAACTCCGCTGACGGAGAAACAGGGGGAAGTAGGCTACAACATAGCCCCCTGGCTGCGCGACCTGGGGACAGGCCGAATCCAGCATACAGTCGGGGGATTTTACCGCCTCGGTGACAAGCAGGCCCTTTCGGCCGGTGTCCGGCTGCTGACCCTGCCGTCGAGCGACCTGACCGATGATTACGGGAACCTGCTCCGTACCACGCATCCGTACGATCTCTCCGTAAACGTCGGCTATTCCCGCACGGTAGCCCGCAATCTGGCCGTAGGGGCAACGGTCGGGTATATCCGTTCGTCGCTTGGTGAAAACCTCTCGGCAAACGGAGTAGCATTCGATGCAGGCGCCTATTACCGGCACGCGATCAGGGGATCGGGTGGCGAATCGAATTGGGCGCTGGGGCTCACCCTCAACAATATGGGAACGGCTCTCGATTACGACGGCGGGAGTGCCCCGCTCCCGTGGAAACTACAACTCGGCGCAGCGGCCACTCTGGAGTTCTCCCCCCGGCACAGGCTTGAAGCGACGGCCGAAGGAGGTTACCGCTTCCGGCCTTCCGGCAACCGGAGTTTAAGCGGAGGCGTGGGTGCCGGTTATACCTTCGCCCGGCTGGCCACGGTACGGGCCGGTTATCATTTCGGCGACCAGGAGAAGGGAGACCCCCGGTACACGTCCTTCGGATGCGGTATCCATTTCTATCATTTCCATCTGGATGCCGCCTATTGGCTCAGCGGCACCGACTCCCCGGTACGCAACACCTGGATGCTGTCGCTGCGGATCGACCTGGGGCGGCGAAGCCGGCCGTAATCCCGGTCGCAATACCGATCCCGACGCTCCTACTTGGCGGCACTGATCCAGGTGCGACAGAACGATTCTGGCGGCATATTTGCAGGTTAGCGGTGATTACACACCGGCCGCCCCATGAAAAACACTTTTACCCAAGAGGTCAACCAACTGCTCGTCAAACTCGGACTGCATCCCAATGCGGCCGACCTGCTCGACCGCCTCGTAATCATCGTGATTATCCTGCTGATCGCCTGGCTGGCGGATCTGTTCTGCCGCTTCGTGATCGTGGGAGGGATCGGGCACATTATCAAACATACCAAAGCCAAATGGGACGACGTTTTGCTGCATCCCCAGGTACTGCGCAAACTCACCTATCTAATACCGGTACTGATCGTTTACATGCTGCTGCCGCTGGCCCTTTCGGACAAGGCCGAAATCCTCGGCTGGCTCCGCAAGCTCTGCATCATTTACGGCATCGTCGTCGTACTGGTTTTCATCAATATTTTCCTGAAGGTACTTTTCGGCATCTTCCGCAACCAGGAAGCTTTCCGCGACAAACCGCTCAAAGGACTGGTACAGATCATGCAGGTAGGACTGGTCTGTATCGGCATTATCCTGACCATAAGCACCCTGCTCAACATATCGCCGCTGCACCTGCTGGCCGGACTGGGGGCTTCGGCCGCCATCCTGATGCTGATTTTCAAAGATTCGATACTCGGTTTCGTATCCGGCATCCAATTATCCATCAATGACATGCTCCGGGCCGGAGACTGGATCAGCATGCCCAAATACGACGTCGACGGCACCGTCCTCGACGTCTCGCTGACCACCGTCAAGATCGAGAACTTCGACAACACGGTGACCACCATCCCGCCCTACACGCTCACCAGCGATTCGTTCAAAAACTGGCGGGCCATGTCCGAATCGGGCGGACGGAGGGTGATGCGCTCGGTAAACATCGACATCAACAGCGTCCGTTTCTGCACGCCCGAAATGCTGGAAAAATACAAACGCTTCGCGCTGGTACGCGATTACATCGAACAGGAGGAAAACAAGCTGGAGACGCAACGAGCCAAGCTGAACCTCGATCCCGCAACGACATTCGACACACTGCGGCAAAGCAATATCGGCATTTTCCGGGCTTACCTGAACCTCTATCTCAAAAACCTAAAAGTGGTCAACCACGACCTCACCTGCATGGTGCGGCAATTGCAACCCACCGAAACAGGTATCCCGATACAACTCTATTTCTTCTCAAATATCAAGGAGTGGGTCGCTTACGAAGGGGTACAGGCCGACGTATTCGACCATGTAATGAGCGTTATCCGCGAATTCGACCTCTATATCTACCAAGGCTTTTCGGGGCAGGACCTGCAACAATCCATCTCCGGCACAGGTTTCGCAACCGCCCCCGCCCCGTCCCGGAGTAGCGCACTGTCATCCGCTCAGGCGACGGTCACCCCGGCCGATTCTTCCGGAACTTCACCCGCCGAGATATCCCGACCTGCGCCGCCGGAAACGAAATCTCCCTCCTCGTCCGATCCATCTCCCGCACGGACTTAAAACCGGAATAAAATCGTATCTTTGGATAGTGTTAACCCAAAATCCAAAACATATGAACCGACTATTCCCTCCCGTGACCTTACTGGCATTCTGCCTGTGTACCGGCGCTACTGCACAAACGGCAGCAAAGACATCCGCAACACCCTCTCCGAAAACAGCTCCGGCCGTGGTCACTCCCGCCCCCGGCGACGTGCTGATCCCGGCACCGTCCGATGCCCAGGTACTGTTCGACGGCAAAGACCTCGCGCAATGGTGCCGCAAGGACGGTTCACCCGCGGCATGGACCGTCGAGAACGGCGATATGGTCGTCAAGGCCAAAAGCGGAAATATCCAGACCAAACGCAATTTCGGGGATTGCCAGCTCCATATCGAATGGTGTACGCCCGAAAACGTATCGGACACCGGCCAATTGCGCAGCAACAGCGGAGTTTTCCTGCAAAGCCTTTATGAAGTGCAGATCCTGGACAGCTACCTCAACGACACGTACTGGAACGGACAGGCCGGCAGCATCTACAAGCAATACGCGCCGCTGGTCAACGCAACCAAAGCGCCGGGCCAATGGAACGTCTACGACATTATCTATACCGCCCCGCGTTTCAACGCCGACGGTTCGCTGCTGTCGGCCGCCCGGATCACCGTCCTGCAAAACGGCGTTCTGGTCCAGAACAACACCACGATCAAAGGCACGACTTTCCTCGAACATCCCGCCTACACCGCACACGGCGATGCTCCGATCATGCTGCAGGACCACGGCAATGCCGTCCGCTTCCGCAACATCTGGATCCGGGAACTGTAGCCCCCGGACAGGGATAAACGTTCCGCGAACGCGTATAATCCAGACCATCACACCCGGCAGGCACCTATGTAATTTTTCACCCCGTTAATCTTCAAACCCGATTTCCGATGAATATCAGGCCGATTGTTTTTTATCTTTTTCTCTTGAACCTGATCCTCACTTTCCCCTGTCTTTCGCAAGCCCAAACCATCGGCGACTACGATGTGGTGTGGCGCTCTCCCTCCTCCGATGCTTCGGGGGCCATGCCGCTGGGCAACGGCGAACTGGGAATCAACCTGTGGGTGGAACCTTCGGGCGACCTGCTGTTCTACCTCTCCCGGACCGATTCGTGGAGTGAAACGGGCCGCCTGCTGAAATTGGGTAAAGTCCGGGTCAGCCTGTCGCCCAATCCGTTTGCAGCGGGTTCCGCTTTCACTCAACGGCTCAACCTCCAACAGGGAACGATCGAAATCACCGGCGAACAGGGAAAAGAGCGGACGAAACTCACGGTCTTTGCCGATCCCGGCGCGCCGGTATTGCACCTGCTCTGCACATCGAGCCGCCCGGTAAATGTCACGGCCACTTCGGAACCGTGGCGCACCGCGCCGTACGACATTCCCAAAGAGGACAGCCTGCTGGGGATCAACTCTGCATGGCCGCGCACAGGTACCTACGATTACACACAGGCGGTAGAATCAGCCGACCAGACCCTGTCCGATCCCGATGCCGTGGTGTGGTACCACCGCAACGAACACTCGACCTATCCGCTGACGCTCGACCTGATGGAACTGCATTCGCTCGCGTCCCGGTTCGACGATCCGCTGCTGCACCGAACTTTCGGGGTGCGGATGAGCGGCGCGGGATTCGTCAAGCGATCGCCGCTGGAGATCGCCACCGTCCGGCCTGTCAAGCATTTCGACCTGCGGCTGGCAACCTGTACCGCACAAACACCCGATATCGCGACCTGGGAACAGCAGCTCCGGGCAACCGAGCGGAGTGCGGCAAACGGCAGGAAGGCTCTGGCAGCCAACCGGCAATGGTGGAAAAATTTCTGGGACAAAAGCTTCATCTTCGTCGAAACGCCGGACATAGACACGGGATTCCGCATCACACAATCCTATTTGCTGCAAAGCTGGATGTCGGCCTGCGGCGGCCGGGGAGCCTACCCGATCAAATTCAACGGGGGTATCTTTACGGTCGACCCGGTCTTTACCGACACGAAAATCAGGGCGAATGCCGATCACCGCAACTGGGGCGGCGACTACTGGTGGCAGAATACCCGGCTGATGTACTACCCAATGCTCGCCTCGGGCGATTTTGAAATGATGCTGCCGCTGTTCAGATTCTATCAGGACCGCCTGGCCTCTTTCCGCACGATTGCAAACGAATATATGGATGCCGAGGGTGCGGTAATCCCTGAAACGTCGTCGATCTTCGGCCTCTACCGTCCCGGCGACTACGGCTGGGACCGAACCGGACGGCAGAAAGGCGACATCCGGAACATGTATGTCCGCCATGCCTGGAACGGCAGTCTGGAATTGGTATCGATGATGCTCGATTACTACGACTATACTGGCGATACGGCATTCGTCCGGACACGACTGGTTCCGGTAGCCACCGAAGTGCTGCGCTACTTCGACACCAAATTTCCCAAGGATGCCGACGGCACGATCCGCATCACGCCGACCCAGGCGCTCGAAACCTACTGGTACGACATGGTCAACGACCTGCCCTGCGTAGCCGGACTGCACGCCGTGCTGCCCCGGCTGCTGGCGCTGCCGCACGGAACGGCCGCCCTTCCGGAGCAGGCCCGCTGGAACCGGATGCAACGGCAACTGCCGCCGATGCCCGTTGAAATACGCGACGGACAAAAGCGATTCGCCCCGGCCGAACAGTACGACCCGAAAAAGAACAATACGGAAGTACCGGAGCTTTACGGCGTCTTCCCGTTCGACCTATGCAATTTCACCACGCCCGACGCACAAATCGGAATCGACACCTACAACGCCCGTACCGAACGCGGTTTCTACGGTTGGCGGCAGGACGGCCAGATGGCCGCCCTGCTCGGGCTGACCGAGCAAGCCGCCGAATGCCTCGCGCACAAGACCGAGAATTCGCACCCGAATCACCGTTTCCCGGCCTACTGGGGGCCCAATTTCGACTGGACTCCGGACCAGAACCACGGAGGCAACCTGCTCACCACCCTGCAAACTATGGTCCTGCAAAGCCACGGCAACAGCGTCTACCTGCTGCCAGCATTTCCCAAACGCTGGAACGTACGTTTCAGGTTGCACACACGGGGAAGAGGCATCGCAGAAGGCTCCTACCGCAACGGAAAATGGGAAACGGAACCGGCACTGAAAGGTGCATCCGGTTACACGTTGAAAAGCGCCCCAGGTTTCGAACGGGCGCGTGAAATCGAATGAAATATCCGACGACGATCCTCAGCCTGTGATTTTCTGTCCCCGATGAACCTTCCGTTCACCGACCGACGCGGAATCGCCAACACGATCGAAGCATCTCTCAACTGCCGGTACCGGGTTAAACCTCATGTTATAGATTTACTATATATTAACCCCTATAGAGGTTCCGGTTCGATTCAACGGATCCCCCGCCGGTTCAATGCACGGGCATAGGCCTGCGCATTGCGATTGTGTTCGGCCAGCGTCCGAGCAAAGGCATGCGCGCCGGACAGGTCGTCTTTCGCACAGAAATAGAGGTAATCGTGGTTCTCGAAATCGACAACGCCGTCCAACGCATCGATCGACGGCATACAGATCGGACCGGGCGGTAACCCGGGATATTTGTAGGTATTGTACGGAGAATCGACCTCGAGATGGCGGTTCAGCACCCGCCGGAGCGCAAAATCTCCTACCGCGTACTTTACCGTCGGATCGGCCTGCAGCGGCATACCCCGCTTCAAGCGGTTGACATAAACCCCGGCCACGCGCGGCATTTCATTCTTGCGCTTGGTCTCCTCATAAACAATGGAAGCGAGGATATACGCCTGCTGCCGCGTCAAGCCGCTGCGCGAAAGCTTCGCATCGCGCGATGTCCAGAATTTGTCGGACTCCTGCCGCATGCGTTGCAGGAATGTATCGGGAGAGGTATTCCAGAAGAATTCGTACGTATTGGGAATACAGAGCGTCAGGATCGTCTGTGGCGTAAGGCCGTATACCCGGGCAAGCGAATCGGAGGTCAGCGCCGCGAGCCATGCGGCGGAATCGGGTTCGAGCTTACGCGCGAGAATGCCGGCCAACCGGTCGGGTGTCCGGATGTTGTTGAACGTCACACGTACCGGAACTTGCCACCCAAGACGCAGCATACGGACCGTACGCACGTAGCTCATCCCCTCTTTGAGCTCGTACCGCCCCGCCTTCAGTGCCGTATCAAGCCCGTGACGGCGTGCCATACGGGCAAAAGCCGTTTCGTTGCGCAATACCTCGTGACGGCGCAAAGAGTCCATCAGCTGGGTAAAACTCGCGCCGGTCGGAACATAAACCACACCGCTGCGCTCCACCGCGGTCGCCCAGTAATAGCGGCCCAGCGAAAGCCCCGCTGCCCCCAGCACGGTTACGATAAGTATTAGGCTGCCGAGCAGCACCCACCCTTTGCGGTTCAATCTCTTTTTCATCCGTTTGTCCGTTTGTTTTTTCGTTCGGGCAACCGTTCTCCAACGCGCTGCAAAAGCCCGGCCCGGATCGGGAAATTCCGTCCACTTCCCGGTTACAGGATATGACCGCCGGAATATTACCGGGCCGTTTCCGCTGCAAATGTAGGAAAAAAGAGGATTACGACGGGAAATTGTTTGGCGAATGGGATAAAATTGCCTACTTTTGTACCGGGTAAGTCTTATACGACCAGCTCCTGCTGAATCCCCCAGGGTCGGAAGACAGCAAGGGTAGGCGGTTGTAGCGGTGCGATATAAGTAGCTTACCCATTTTTTATTTCGGCAATTTGCGGTAACTTAGGGCCGTTTAACCCTGACTCCATGCTGATCAGAATCTATCCGGAAAATCCCAACGAGAAGGCGATAGCCCAAGTGGTGGATATCCTGCGCCGCGACGGTGTGATCGTCTATCCGACCGACAGCGTCTATGCTTTCGGCTGCTCGCTGCACAGTACCCGCGCGATCGAGCGCATCCGCACGCTGACCGGCAAGCAGGGCGACGATTTTTCGATCATCTGCCACGATCTGAGCGGCATCGCCGCTTATGCGCGTGTAGACACGCCCACGTTCAAGCTGATGAAACGGAATCTTCCGGGTCCCTTTACCTTCCTGCTCAGTGCGTCGAACAAAGTCCCCGACAAATTCCTCGACCGCAAAAAAACGGTCGGCGTCCGGATCCCTGCGAACGGCATCCCGCTGGCCATCGTCGAGGCATTGGGCAATCCGTTGGTGACCGCCTCTGTCAAAACCCCCGGTCCCGAAACCGAATACACGACCGATCCCTCGCTGATTTACGAACGCTACGGCGACCGCGTCGACATGGTGGTCGACGGAGGCTACGGCAACGCCGAGCCGAGCACGGTCGTCGATTGCACGGGCGATGAGCCCGAGATCATACGCGAAGGGATCGGCGAACTGATATAACAAACGACATCATGACACCGAACCATACTCAAAATTCTGTCCCGGTCGATCCGAACCGCAAAAAGCTGGTCTGGAAAGAGGCCGCTACGGGCGGGCTGTACCTCGGCCTGGCACTGGTCGCCGTGATGGTGATCAGCTACCTCGGGCGCATGGACGCCACCCTCTCCTGGGTGCCGGGCCTGCTGAATTTCGCCGCACTGGTGCTCTTCATCCTTTTCTACGCGCGCAAAGTCTCCCACTATTACGCTTCGACGGGATTTTACTATCCGCAAAGCCTGGCGTTCATCCTCAAGATGATGCTCTTCGCCGGGGTCCTGGCGGGCGTCGGACAGTTCATCCTGCAAAATTACGTCGATCCCGGTTACTACACCTCCGTAATCGAAACGACGCTCAAGGAGAGCGGCTTTAAAGAGGAGGACATCAGCCTGACGATGGAAACCGGCGTAATGAGAAATCCTATCGTCATGGCACTGAGCGGCGCAATCAGCATGCTGCTTTACGGCGGCATGATCGGGCTCGTCGTATCGGCATTCGTCAAACGGCCGCCGGCAGCTCCCGCACCCAAGCAGGAACCGGACCCGTCCGATTCAAATCCTGGTAATTCCACTTCCCATGGCAACGACTAATCCCGACATCTCCGTAGTAGTCCCGCTGTACAACGAGCAGGAGTCGCTTCCCGAACTGCTCGCGTGGATCCGGCGTGTGATGGAAGCCAACAGCTACTCGTTCGAGGTGATTTTCATCGACGACGGCAGCAGTGACAATTCGTGGAACATCGTCCGTTCGCTGCGGCGCAACGATCCGAACGTCCGGGGAATCCGTTTCCGCCGCAATTACGGCAAATCGGCCGCGCTCTATTGCGGATTCGAAGCCGCACGGGGGAACGTGGTCATCACGATGGACGCAGACCTGCAGGACTCGCCCGACGAAATTCCGGAGCTCTACCGCATGATCACGCTCGAGCGCTACGACCTGGTGAGCGGTTGGAAAAAGCAGCGCCACGATCCGCTGGGCAAAACCCTGCCGAGCAAATTCTTCAACTTCTGTGCTCGCACCGCTTCGGGTATCCGCCTACACGACTTCAACTGCGGTCTGAAAGCCTACCGCAATAAAGTGGTCAAAAGCATCGAAGTTTACGGCGAAATGCACCGGTTTATTCCGCTGCTGGCCAAAAGCGCCGGTTTCCGGCAAATCGGGGAGAAGGTCGTCCAGCACCGCGCACGCAAGTACGGGGTGTCGAAGTTCGGCTGGGAACGCATGATCAAAGGGTACCTGGATCTGGTAACGGTCATGTTCATGTCGAAATTCAGCAAAAGCCCGATGTACTTTTTCGGAGGGCTGGGTACCCTGATGTTCCTCGTGGGCGGGAGTACGGCTATCGCACTGATCGCCGACAAACTTTACAAACAGGCCCATGCGCTGCCGATCCGGGGCGTAACCGACCAACCGCTGTTTTTCATCGCGATTACCGCCGTGATCATCGGCGTACAATTATTCCTCGCCGGATTTCTGGGCGAACTGATCGGACGAAACTCTGGCGAACGGAACCGTTACCTGATCGACGAAAGGATCGAGGCGGGAGAGAGTCAAGACGCCGATACGGAAACCCCGACTACGGCGCCATCCGAACGCAAAAAGTCCGGCAGCAAAAACATGGCGCCACCTCCCGGCAGTAACGATATACCATCCCCCGCACAGACAGAGCGGGACTTGTTTTCGATCTAAAAACACTAACCCATTTCCACTTAACCGGTTTTCACCATGATCCAACGAGTCCAGACCTTATACCTGCTGATCGCCGCCATCTTCACGGGTATTTTGTTATTCATGCCGATGGCCTCCTTCTGCGGCGTAGTTTTGGCAGGCGACCTTACAGCGTGGCAGATCGAATTGACCGATGCCGCCGGCAATACGCTGATTCAACCGATTCACCTTCTCGGAATCCTGTTATTTTGTGCCGCGCTACTACCCTTAATCACGATCTTTCTCTTCCGGAAACGCAAATTGCAAATGCGGCTATGCCTGATCGAAGTCTGTTTATTGATCGCTTCGTTCGGCACTTTCGCTTACTACTACACGCAGCAGAACAACGACGAAATGGAAAAAACGGTTTCACCGCTGCTGTTCCTGTTGATCGTAGCCATCGCCTCTGTGCTGATGGCACGCTGGCGTATCGCCAAGGACGAAGCGCTCGTCCGCTCGCTGGACCGCATCCGCTAAACGTTCCAGCAAAGAACCCCGGCAAAAAAATCAACGATTAGAGATTTCCCGAATTTACCGCATACAACAGGGGCTGTGCAAAATGCACAGCCCCTGTTGTATGCCAACGATACCGGACGGAGAAACCTGCCAAAGAAAAGGACAAAACAGGAACCATCCACTGGCCAGCACAAACTCCTCCGGCAACGCATTACCGGAAATCGATCACTTCGACCCCTTTGTGTTTGCTTTTATCGAATGTAAAGGCGGCAGCCTGCGCCGGAACATTCGGCGTAATCTTCCGGATCGTAATGCGGGCGGCATCCGAATCCTCCATATTATAGACCACTCCCAACGGCAATTTCGTTACGGGGTCGAGCTGCAAAAGGATCGAAGCATATCCGGATCCGGACTGTTTCGGGGTCAGCCGCACCACCTCGGCATTTTTACCGCCGACAATAGCCGTTCCCTGATAAACGTGGTTGAAATCCTGATCATAAAGCCGGAAAAAACGGGCCGGATTCGACAAAATGTTATTGTCCGAAGGGTCGGGCGTCTCGATGACCACTTCGTTATCGCGCGAATTATAGGTCTGGCGCACTTTGCCGTCGAAAAAGACCTCAGCCCCGTTCACGCTCACATAATAACGATTCCCGCTCACGACGATCCTCCCCGGCATGTCGCCGAACTCCTGGTCCATCCTCACCGTAAACTGCACCTCATAGCTGTTATAACCGTTCATCCGGGTAGTCAGCGCATCGAGCAGGGTTTTGGACTTGGCATCGGCATAGGCCGCACCGCAGGCCAGCGATCCGGCCAACAACAGGCAAAGGAATCGGTATAACTTCAAATACGGCTTCATCTCCGGTGCTTTTAATCGTTCATATGCGCGAGCAGATGCTCCAGCGACATGACGTCCTGAATCAACACCTCACGCGGTTTGCTCCCTTCGGCACGGCCCACGACACCCGCCATCTCCAACTGGTCCATGATGCGTCCCGCCCGGTTATAGCCGATCGAGAAACGGCGCTGGATCGACGAAGTGGAACCCTGCTGGTTCTGCACGACGAAGTGGGCTACCTCATCGAACATCGCATCGAGCTGCGAAAGGTCGTTCGCCCTATTGCCGCCCGCCGAACCGCCGTTATCCGCCGAATCGGGATTGTATTCGGGCAGTTCGTAAGCACCGAGATACCCGCGTTGGTTGCTGATGAATTCGGTGATCCGTTCGATTTCCGGCGTATCGACGAATGCACACTGCACACGCGTCAGGTCGTTGCCTGTCGAGACGAGCATGTCCCCGCGGCCGATCAACTGATTCGCTCCCGGCTGGTCGATAATCGTCCGCGAGTCGATCATCGAGGTGACGCGGAAAGCGATACGCGCCGGGAAGTTCGCTTTGATTACGCCCGTGATGATATTCGTCGTCGGGCGCTGCGTGGCGATCACCAAATGGATGCCCACCGCACGGGCCAGCTGCGCGATACGCGCGATCGGCGTTTCGACTTCACGGCCGGCGGTCATGATCAGGTCGGCAAACTCGTCGATCACGACGATAATATAGGGTAGAAACCGGTGTCCCTTCTGCGGGTTGAGCTTGCGGTGCCTGAATTTGTCGTTGTACTCCTTCACATGGCGCACTTCGGCCTTACGCAGTAGGTCGTAGCGGGCGTCCATTTCGATACAGAGCGAATTGAGCGTATAGATCACCTTGTGCGTATCGGTGATGATCGCATCGTCCTCACCCGGCAACTTGGCCAAAAAATGGCGTTCGAGCTTGCCGTACAACGTCAGCTCGACCTTCTTCGGGTCCACCAACACGAGTTTCAGTTCCGAAGGATGTTTCTTGTACAGGAGCGAAGTAATGATCGCATTGAGGCCGACCGATTTACCCTGCCCCGTAGCACCGGCCACCAGCAGGTGCGGCATCTTGGCCAGGTCGATTACGAATGTTTCGTCCTGAATCGTCTTACCCAGTACGACGGGGATATCGTAGGTCGACTCCTGGAATTTCGCCGATTTAATGACCGAAAACATCGAAACCACCTTCTTGTCCTTATTCGGCACCTCGATACCGATCGTACCCTTGCCGGGAATCGGCGCAATGATACGGATACCGAGAGCGGAAAGACTCAGCGCGATATCGTCCTCCAGGTTCTTGATCTTAGAGATCCGCACGCCGGGCGCCGGGACGATCTCGTACAGGGTAACGGTCGGGCCGATCGTCGCCTTCACCTTGTCGATCTTGATACCGAAATTCTCCAGCGTCTCCTTGATCCGGTTCTTATTCTCAACGATCTCTTCACTGGTCACGCTCACCTCCACCGTATGGTCCTCGAGCAGTTCGAGCGGCGGCCGTTGGTACGACGACAGGTCGAGCGTCGGGTCGTACAGCGCATTCTCGATCTCCTCCTCCGACAAAATCTTATCTCCCGGCAGGCGGTCGACGGTCATATCGGCCGAACTCTCGATCGCGGTATCCTGCGGCACCGCCGCGACAAAGTCGGCTCCGCCCGCAGACGGCACATTTCCGGACGCCACTCCGGACGGACTGTCCGCCGTTTCCGCAAACGGAGGAACAGGATCGGCCTTGAACGGATTATCGGTTCCGTCATTTCGCCTGACGGGATAATCGCCGGGCATCGTACCCGCCGCCGGGGCATCCGGCCAGCCTCCTGCAGACACACCTGCCGGCTGTTCCGGCTCTCCGTCTCCGGCAGCGTATTGAATGGTGAAACCGTTTTCATCCACTTTTTCGAATGCTCCGGAGCTTCCGTCCGCCGCAGTGACAGACATTCCCGATCCCGAAATTTGAGCGTCACTGCCCGTCCCGAAAATCCCGGTCAACCCGGGCGCCGATGCATCCGAATTTTCAACCGGCAGGCCGGTAATCTCGAATCCGTTCTCATCCACCCTCGTAACCGGCTGTAAAGGCTGCACGTTAGAATCAGGCTCTTCAACGGGCTTAATGATCACAAAACCGTCTTCATCGGTCTGTTCGGCCACACGCGGTACCTGATCGTAAAAATCTTCGCCGACCGTGTTCGGCACCGACGCCCCCGGAATAATCACCGAAAAGCCTTCTTCGTCGGTAATCACGCCCGGTTGGCCCCCGGACGGTGCCAAAGGCGAACCGGGGCAAGACGCAGATGCCCCGGCACTCTCTCCTTCTCCTGTTTGTTTCGTTCCGTTTTTGCCGGCAGAAACATCCGCTCCGACAACATTGTCAAACGATTCATCACCCTCTTTGCGCGAGTCGTGCGGCAATAAATCCGCAGCGGTCGAAGTAATCACTTCACCGAGCTTCTTACTGTTGTCGACCATCCCTTTGCCAAGGCGGTTGATCACGCCGATCGTATTGCGGTTGATATAGACGGCATAAATTACGAAAGCCAATGCCAGCAGCAGTCCGGTGCCCAGTACGCCGATGAGCGAATTAAGCCATCGGGCGACATAGATCCCGTGCGCACCACCGAGCCCGGTTCCGAAAACGCCCCATGCATCTCCGAAAATATAGCCGAGCGCGAGCGACCCGAGAATCATCAGCACCAGCATAAGCCGCACCGACTTGCGCAGCAGCATCGGACGGTAACGCATAATCCGCAGAGAAAGGACGATCAGCACGATCGGGATGCAAATCCCGAAGAGGCCGAACCATTCGCCGACGATATAATTCGCCGTTACCGCACCCAACTTGCCACCCCAATTGCTCACCGGATCCTGCGTCGCATCGAACACCTGCCCGAACCTGGCGACAGCCTGGTCTTTGCTCCAATAGATGAAATAGGAGACGACGGATACCAGTATGAACAAGGCCACGGCCAGCAATGCAAAACCGTACGACCACCGCTGGGTGTCGCTCAGTCCCTGTTGCCGGGGTTGTCTCCCCTCCGCCGCTGCGGGCTTCTTTTTTGCCGCTGTCGCCATATATTCGGTAAAAAACTAAAAGATATTTTTCGATAAATTTATGGAATACCACGCCTGTATCCGCCCATTCCGCTGTCCCGGCAAACCGTTATCCGAAGAGGTCCGCAGGTCGAGATCCATTCGTCGGAGCCCTACGAGCCCCTCAGTCGAGATCCAATGTTTTGGCCCGCTCGCTCTTGGCGATCAACCGGGAGAGGTACTCCTCGTCCGCACTGGTCATAAAACTGTACTCGGGCTCGTGATCCTCCGCGGCCGCCAACGAGAACTCCTCCAACAGCACCTCTACGCGCCGTTCGATAGCAGGTGCGGGATTGACCAGCCGCACGTCGCGGTCTCCGATCACGCGCCGCATCGCACCGGAGAGAAACGGATAATGCGTACAACCCAATACAATCCGGTCCACCCCCTGTTCGAGCATCGGCCCGAGCAGTTTCGATACGGTTTCGAACGCCTCGGGAGTATCCTCGCGATCGCTTTCGACCAACTCGACGAACCCTTCGCCCACCTGCTCGATCATCCGCGCCCGGTCCGCATATTTGCGGGAAGTCTCGCGGAAAAGCCTGCCTTTGAGCGAAGCGGCCGTGGCCAGAATCCCGACCACACCGCTACGAGAAGTGAGCACCGCCGGTTTAACGGCCGGTTCGAGCCCCACGAACGGCACGTCGTAAGTGGTGCGCAAGTGGTCGATAGCCGCTGCGGTCGCGGTATTGCACGCAATCACGACCATCTTCACTCCCGCCGACAACATGCGCCGCACGGCATAGTCGGAATATTCGACTATTCGTTCACGGGGCTGGTTCCCGTAAGGACAATTTTTGCCGTCTCCGTAATAGAGCAGCGATTCGTGCGGCAATCTGCGGTACAGCTCGCTCCACACGCTCAATCCTCCCTGGCCCGAATCAAAAACGCCTATCGGTGCATTGTTCATGCTATTTGTTCCTCCTCTGCTCAATCCATTTGCGGGCATTGACGAACGCCTCAATCCACGGGCTCACCTCATCAGCGGCCCGCTCTTCTGGATAATAGGCCCAGTTCCACGGACGCAGCGAACGTTCGATATGGGGCATCATCGCCAGGTGGCGTCCGTCGGCCGAGACGATCGCAGCGGCGGCATAGTCGCTCCCGTTGGGATTGCCCGGATACTGGTCGTAAGCGTATTTCAGCGGAATGCGGTAACGCTCCTCCTCGTACGGCAAGCGGAATTTACCCTCGCCGTGCGCCACCCAGATACCCAGACGGCTACCGGCCATGGAATCGAACAACACCGAACCCGTCGGTTGCACCTCGACATTCACGAAGCACGATTCGAATTTGTGCGAATCGTTGTGCAGCATGCGGGGTTTCTGCTCATGGTCGGGCGTGATCAGCCCCAGTTCCGCCATCAGCTGGCAACCGTTGCAAACACCCAGCGAAAGCGTATCTTCTCGCGCATAGAAACGGTCGAGCGCCTCCTTGGCCCGTTCGTTATAGAGGAATGCGCCGGCCCAGCCCTTAGCCGAATTCAGTACGTCCGAGTTGGCAAAACCGCCGACGAAAACGATCATATTGACATCCTCCAACGTCTCGCGGCCGCTGATCAGGTCTGTCATGTGCACATCCTTGACATCCATTCCGGCCAGGTGCATACACCACGCCATCTCGCGCTCGCTGTTCGAGCCCTGTTCGCGGATCACCGCGGCTTTGATGCCGCTCGGCGTACGGCGGCTCGCCTCGAGCCCCCACTGCGACAGTTTGCCGGTGAACGTCTCCGGGAATTTATAGCTGAGTTCCTGATTTTTGTAATTCGCAAAACGCTCCGAGGCCTTCTGCACTCCGCTCTGGCGGCGATCCAGCAGGTAAGAGGTCTTGAACCACGTATCCCGCAACTGATCGATCAGCAGCGAGAACTCGACCCCGGCATTGGTCACCGTGAAGCGGCGCTCCTGGTTCACATCGCCGATCACATAGGCGTCGATCCCGTCGAACTTGAGGTTTTCGCACACCTCCGATCCGTTCTCCACCTGCAGCACTACGGCCGGTTTTTCGCTGAAAAGCACCTTGATCAGGTCTTTTTCGGCCAGCGCCGCAAGGCTCAGGTCCATACCGCTCCGGTTGTCGGCGAAGGTCATCTCCAGCAGTGCGGTAATCAGGCCGCCCGCCGACACGTCGTGCCCGGAGAGCACTTTTCCCTCTTCGACCAACTGCTGTACGGCACCGAACGCCCGGGTAAAGTAGTCGGCCGAAGTGACCGTCGGGACATCCATGCCCACGCTGCCAACCACCTGGGCGAAACTGCTGCCGCCCAAACGGAACCCGTCGCGGCTCATATCCACGTAAATCATCTGGCTGCGGCGGTGCTTGAGCGCGGGAGAGACCACTTTCTTCACATCCGACACTTCGCCCACGGAGGTAATGATCACCGTACCCGGAGCGTACACCTGTTCGCCGTCCTTGTATTTCTGCGTCATCGAGAGCGAATCCTTGCCGGTGGGAATGTTGATCCCCAAAGCCAGCGCATAGTCGCTCGCCGCCTGCACAGCCGCATAGAGACGCGCATCCTCGCCTTCGTTCTTGCAGGGCCACATCCAGTTGGCGCTGAGCGATACCGACGGCAGTCCGCCGTCGATCGGAGCGAAGACGATATTCGTCAGCGCCTCGGTGATCGCGAGCACCGATCCCTTACCGGGGTCTGCCAGTGCGGCGACCGGAGCATGCCCGAGCGCCGTAGCGATACCGCGCTGCCCCTGGTAATCGAGCGCCACGACGGCACAGTCATTCAGCGGCAATTGGACGCTGCCAGCCGTTTGCTGCTTCGCCACGCGGCCCGTCACCGAACGGTCGACCTTGTTGGTCAGCCAGTCCTTGGCGGCCACCGCTTCGAGCTGCAACACATTTTCGATGTAATGTACCAGTTTTCCGGCATCGTACTGCGGTTCTGCATAGCTCTCCCGTACGGTACGGTCGTTCAGCACCGTGCGCGGCGCCTTGCCGAACATATCCTCCAGTTTCAGGTCGATCGGCTTATCGCCCGTTTTGTTGTTGACAAAAGTAAACTGCATGTCGCCCGTCGCCTCACCGATCACATAGAACGGCGAACGTTCACGCTCGGCAATGCGGCGCAATTTGTCGATATTCTCCTCTTTGACGACGAATCCCATGCGCTCCTGCGACTCGTTGCCGACGATCTCCTTCGCGCTGAGGGTAGGATCGCCGATAGGCAGGTTCTCCATGTCGATCCGCCCGCCGGTCGCCTCGACCAGCTCGCTGAGACAGTTCAGGTGACCGCCCGCACCGTGGTCGTGAATCGAAATAATCGGGTTTTCAGTCTCCTCCGAAGCGGCCCGGATCGCATTGTAGGCTCGTTTCTGCATTTCGGGGTTCGAACGCTGCACGGCATTCAGTTCGATCGCACCGGCATACTCGCCCGTGGCCACCGACGAAACGGCACCGCCGCCCATGCCGATGCGGTAGTTGTCACCGCCCAGCAACACCACTTTGTCGCCCGGCTGCGGTTCGTCCTTGATACTGTCCTGCTTACGGCCATAACCGACACCGCCAGCCTGCATGATCACCTTGTCGAAGCCGAACTTCTTCCCGTTTTCGAAATGCTCGAACGTCTGCACACTACCGCAGATAAGCGGCTGGCCGAACTTGTTACCGAAATCCGAAGCCCCGTTCGAGGCTTTGATCAGGATATCCTCCGGAGTCTGGTACAGCCATTCGCGCGGAGTGGTGAACTGCTCCCACTCGCGCCCGCCGTCCAACCTCGGATAGGCAGTCATGTAAACGGCCGTCCCGGCCACCGGGAACGCGCCCTTACCGCCGGCGATGCGGTCGCGGATCTCGCCGCCCGTACCGGTTGCCGCGCCGTTGAACGGCTCGACGGTGGTCGGGAAATTGTGCGTCTCGGCTTTGACCGAAATCACGCTCTCGAAATCCTTGATGCCATAGTAATCCGCCGTATCCGGCGACGCGGGGGCGAACTGCTCCACCACGGGACCTTGCAGGAAAGCGCAGTTATCTTTATAAGCCGATACGACACGACCCGGGTTGGTCTTTGTCGTCTTTTTAATCAGGCCGAAGAGGGTCGAAGGCATCTCTTCGCCGTCGACGATGAACAGGCCGTTGAAAATCTTGTGCCGGCAATGTTCCGAATTGACCTGCGAAAAGCCGAACACCTCGCTGTCGGTCAGCTTGCGGCCGATCCGCCGCGAAAGTTCGTTCAGGTAGGCCATCTCCTCATCGCTCAGCGCCAACCCTTCCTGTTGGTTGTATGCAGCAATGTCATCGATGTAAATAACCGGATCGGGCTGCTTGCGGATCGTGAAGATATCCTGATCGATAGAACGATACATACGGCGCAACATCGGGTCGTACGGTGCGTCTTCACTCTTGACCACCTCGAATTCCTCGATACGGGCAATCCCCTCGAGTCCCATGTTCTGTGTGATCTCGACGGCATTCGTACTCCAGGGGGTGATCATCTCGCGGCGCGGTCCGATAAAAATACCGTTGAGCACCTCGGCGTCCAGTTGCTTCGCTTCGCTGAAAAGCCAAGTCAGTTTGGCGATATCTGCTGCCGGGAGCGACTTGCGGGCATCGACGGCATAAATGATGTTTGCTTTCCTGAAAAAGAGTATCATTCCTGATTGGATTGGGTTATTGGAGTAATCTTGTTGGAGTAATCTTAATTGTCGTGGCCGATCCTGTCTATTTTCCCTTGACTACGTCGCTGAACATCGATTTGACGTGATCGTACGGGAGCGAATAGACAAACAGGCCGAACGAATAAGGCGCGATCTCGTACTGGTTGTAGATCATCACCAACCCGACCGAATCGAAGCCCATATTCTGCGGCAAAGGTAGTTCATCCGGCGAAACAAACAAAGCCTGTTTCGGGTTGGTAATGCCTTTACCCTCCAGATAAAGATTGAAGGCCTTGCGGTTCAGTTTGCACAATTCGGCGGTATCTTTGAAAAGTTGGTCGTTGGTCAGCCGGCGTCCGTTACTGTAGTCGAAGTTGAAAAATTCCGACGGGGTCATACCGTGCGCCCCTCCGGTAAAAATGTAACGCTGTATCCAGACCGTAACCACGTTGTCGTAGCGGAAAGCGGTACCTTCCGAAACGAACGTGTAAGGCATCTTGCGCAGATATTCGTCGTTATTCTTGTAGGCCATCATCGAATCGATACTCTGGTCCAGGGTGTAATCCCCGCGCAGCGAATCCTGCTCATCGAACGAAGAACGGATCACTCCCATCACCGTCCGGTTGATCGAGTCTGCCACGGCTCCCGTATCCGTCAGCACCGGATAGACCATATGAATCAGCAGCGTACTGTCGCTCATACGCACCAGCGAGTCGGTCTTCCAGGCAAGAGAGGTCTCCTGCTGCGATCTTCCGCATGCAACCAGCATGCAGAGTGTCAAAACGATCATAACATGTTTCATAGCTGTTCTCTTTTAGGTTGACTATTCTCCATATACATCTCCACGTGCCGTGCCACATACTCGTCGCTCATCGAGTCGCATGCGACGATCAGCCGTGCACGCGAATAAAACGGCTCGCGCCGCTCGAGGTTCTCACGGATATATTCGACCAGCTCCTGCTGCGACTTTCCGCGCAGCAGCGGACGCTTTGCCTTGCCGTGTTCGAGCCGTGCGGCGAGCTTCTCGGGAGCCAGTTTGAAGTATACGGTCACCCCCGCACCGTTCATCAGCTCCATATTGTCGAAAAAACAGGGCACGCCCCCCCCGGTGGCCACAACGGTATCTTCAGCCGAAGTGAGTTCCCGGAGCAATTCGCGTTCCAAACGGCGGAACACCTCTTCGCCCCGGTCGGCAAAGAACTGCTGCACGCTCACACCGCAGCGCCGCTCGATCTCGGTGTCCATATCGACGAATTTCAGCCCCAGCCGTTTGGCCAGCGGCCGGCCGATCGAACTCTTGCCGCACCCCATATATCCTATCAAAAACAATAACATGCTGCGAATTCCCTCTTTCGGGCCCCGACCGCCCTGTACCGCCGTCGACACCAATCGCCCTGCGCAAACCGGCCAAGGCCGGTTTGCGCCAACTTTACAATATAATAAAAATTTTCCAGACGTTCCGTTTCCGTTTTCCGGGGATATGCAGGAAGAAGACAGACTACCCGCTCCCCTGCAGAAAGGCTCTCAGAACAACTCCATCTGCGATTGTTCGCCCTGCTCCTCATCCTCGGCGGCAATGTCGAACTCGACACTCTCGCCCGCCACATAACCTTTCGCCGGTTGCACAGGTTTCGGCGGACGCTGCGAAACAGAAGCCGCCGCAGTTTCCTGCGGACGACCGTTCCCTTGTGCGGCAGACCCGGCCCGCCGTGCCTCATCAACAGCCGTAGCCGAAACGTCCGATACACCCGGCACATTCCGCATACCAGAGTCATCCCCCGACCCGCTTGAAACAGGAGCTCCGCCCCCGGGCATCTCATCCACATCACTATCATTGCGGCCATCTCCGGGCTCTTCCGGGCCTTTATCCAGCGGCTCCACGAATGCGACGCGGTCCACGGTCAGCGTCGTAATGCGCTTGCCCCTGGCCCGGTGGCTCTTCACCCCGATAAAAGCATCGACATCGATCCTCTCGGCCGGACGTCCCGCATGCGGGCCGCCGTAGGTCACCTCCAACTGGGGATAACGGTCGCGGCTGATCGCCTTCATGACCGTCCCGGGAGTTTCGTCGACGAAATTCTGCATCTTGTCGCTCTGCTCGGCAGTAAAACGCTTGATGTAATAGTATTGTTGCTCACCGTCGTAGTAAGCCACCGAATAGATGCGCTGCGGATCGTACTTCGCCACCCGGATCGTATCTTCGGGGAAATGGAGCCCCAGGTCGTACAGCGTCGTATAGTACTGCCCCCTGGCATTCATCACGATCAGCCGGTCGTCGCCGACGAATTCGCCGAGCAACTCGCCGCGTCCGTCGGTATTGAGCCTGCGGATTTCGTCGTCGTACCAGACATTCTGCCCGGCCAGGGTCGAAGCGCCCCGCTCCTTGAGTACGATCTTGTGGATCGCATAGCGTGAGAACAGGTTGCCCTGCGACTGACGCCCCTTGATCGCCAATTCGCCGAAGTTCAGGTCGACGATCAGTTTTTTGAGCCTCGGACGCGGTTTGAAGTAGATTTTCAACACCTCGGCCTCTCCGTTCGGGTTCACGCTCATATACAGGATTTCGCTTTTGGCCGTGCCTTTGGTTATGTCGTACTCACGGTCTCGGGTAATGCCTTTGATCGCACAGCGCTTCATCATCAGCGGACCGGTGCGGCCGTCCCGGTAAAGCACGTTGTAAATCGTACGTTCGTCATTGCGCTTGAATACCCCTATATAATAGATGTTCTTTGCAAAGAACGCCTTGTCGGAGACCTTCGTGATGATATATTTACCCTCCTTGGTGATCACGATCACATCGTCGATATCCGAGCAGTCGCAAACGAATTCATCCTTGCGCATGGCCGGCCCGATACCGAAGAATCCCTCCTCACGGTCGACATAAAGTTTCGCATTGGCGACGACCACTTTGGTCGCCTCGATCGAGTCGAACTCGCGCAATTCGGTCTTGCGCTCGCGCCCTTTGCCGTACTTCTCTTTAATCCGGGTAAAATGAGCGATCGTGAACTCGGTCAGCGTCTCCAGGTTGTGTTTCACCTCCTTGATGTCGCGCTCGACACCGCGAATGTGTTCGTCGGCCTTGAAACTGTCGAACTTGGAGATGCGCTTGATCTTGATTTCGGTCAGGCGGATGATATCCTCCTGGGTCACTTCACGGCGCAGGCGGGGTTTGAACGGATCAAGCCCTTTGTCGATCGTCTCCAGGACACTTTCCCACGTGGTACACTCCTCAATATCATGAAAAATCTTCTCCTCGATAAATATTTTCTCCAACGACGACATGTGCCAGTCCTGCTCCAGTTCGCCCAGCCGGATATTCAATTCGGCCTTGAGCAGTTCGCGCGTATGGTCGACACAACGGCAAAGTATCTCCCGCACGCCCATGAAGTGCGGCTTGTCGTCCATAATCACGCACGCATTCGGCGAGATCGACACTTCGCAATCCGAAAAAGCGTACAGCGCGTCGATAGTCTTGTCCGAAGACTCGTCGTTGCTCACATGGATGATAATCTCGACCCTGTCCGAAGTATTGTCGTCGACCTTTTTGATCTTGATCTTGCCCTTGTCATTGGCCTTGATGATCGACTCCTTGATCGATTCGGTCGTCGTGCCGAACGGAATTTCGGTGATAGCAAGCGTCCGCTTGTCGATTTTGTTGATCCTCGCACGCACTTTGACCGCACCGCCGCGCAACCCGTCGTTGTAACGCGTCACATCCGCCATGCCGCCGGTCGGGAAATCGGGATAGAGCTCGAACTCCTCGCCGCGCAGGTAAGCTACGCACGCATCGAGCAGTTCATTGAAGTTATGCGGCAGGATTTTCGACGCAAGCCCCACGGCGATACCTTCGACGCCCTGGGCCAGCAGCAGCGGGAATTTGAGCGGTAGGGTCACCGGCTCCTGGTTTCGCCCGTCGTAAGAGAGCATCCATTCGGTGATCTTCGGGCTGAAGACGACATCGAGTGCGAATTTCGACAACCGCGCCTCAATGTAACGCGGTGCCGCCGCCCCGTCGCCGGTCAGGATATTTCCCCAGTTACCCTGGCAGTCGATCAGCAGCTCTTTCTGTCCCAGCTGTACCAGCGCGTCGCCGATCGAGGCGTCGCCGTGCGGATGGTACTGCATCGTCGAACCGATGATGTTCGCCACCTTGTTATAGCGCCCGTCGTCGAGCTTCTTCATCGCGTGCAGGATACGCCGCTGTACGGGTTTCAACCCGTCCTCGACATGGGGCACGGCACGTTCGAGGATCACATACGAAGCATAATCGAGGAACCATTCCTTGTACATGCCGGTGAGTTTCTTGCGCCCGGCCTCTTCGCCGGTCAGCCGGCCGAATTTGCCCTCCGAGGCCGAACGGATCTCCTTGTCGGTCATCTCCTCGGCCACAGCGGCTTCCTCCTCCACCGTCAGTTTTTCCACATCCTGCTTATTCTGCTCCCCGGCGCGGACACTCTCCTCCGAAACGGTTCCGTCAGCCTCCCGGTCTCCCGGATGGCCGGCAAGTTCCCCCGCACGGGATGGATGCCCGCCGTCACCGGCAGGCACGTCCCGGTCTATCTTATCGTTCAGTTCATCGTTCATATCTGCTTGGCTGCTTCCGCTAAATCAATTCTTCCACATAATCGGCCTCGATGCGCAGGTTGCCGATGATAAATCCCTGCCGCTCCATGCTGTTCTTACCCATATAGAATTCCAACAAGTCGTGGATCGGGTCGTCCTTGGTCATGCGCACCTTGTCGAGCCGCATCTTCTCGCCGATAAACTCTTTGAATTCGTCGGCCGAAATCTCGCCCAGACCTTTAAATCGGGTGATTTCCGGATTGGGCCCCAACGCATCGACCGCCTTGAGGCGCTCTTCTTCACTGTAACAGTAACGCGTCTCCTTCTTGTTGCGCACGCGGAACAGCGGGGTCTGCAGGATGTAAAGATGCCCCGAGCGGATCACGTCGGGAAAGAACTGCAGGAAAAAGGTCATCAACAACAACCGGATGTGCATCCCGTCGACGTCGGCATCGGTCGCGATGATGATCTTGTTATAGCGCAGGTTGTCCATATCCTCCTCGATGTTGAGCGCCGCCTGCAACAGGTTGAACTCTTCGTTCTCGTAGACGATCTTTTTCGTCAGCCCGTAACAGTTCAGCGGCTTGCCCCGCAACGAGAAAACGGCCTGCGTATTCGCATCCCGCGATTTAGTGATCGATCCGCTGGCCGAGTTACCCTCCGTGATGAAGATCATCGACTCTTCGGCGCGAGCATGCTTGTCTCCCAGATGGATACGGCAATCGCGCAGTTTTTTATTGTTGAGGCTCACCTTCTTGGCAATTTCGCGCGCCTTTTTCTGGACGCCTGAAATCGCCTTGCGTTCCTTCTCGCTTTCGACGATCTTTTTACCCAGGATATCGGCCGTCGCGGGATGTTTGTGCAGGTAGTTGTCAAGGTGCTCCTTGAGGAAATCGACAATGTAGTTACGTACCGTCGGGCCGTCCTCCTGGCGCTTGTCCATCTGCTTCGAACTGAGCTTGATTTTGGTCTGCGACTCAAACTCCGGATCGAAGATCTTGACGCTGATGGCCGCAACGATCGACGTGCGGATATCCGACGCATCGTAATCCTTATGGTAAAACTCGCGGATCGTTTTGGCGATCGCCTCACGGAACGCGCTTTGGTGCGTCCCGCCCTGCGTCGTATGCTGGCCGTTCACGAACGAGAAGTAGCTCTCGCCGTAACCGGTACCGTGCGTAATGGCCACCTCGATATCCTTACCGGTAAGGTGGATCGGTTCATAAAGCGGCTCTTCTGTCATGTTCTCATTCAGCAGGTCGAGCAATCCGTTTTTCGATGAATAACTCTGTCCGTTGAACTTGATCGTGAGGCCCAGGTTGAGGTAAGTATAATTCTTGATAAGGGTCTCGACATATTCCAGGTTATAACTGTACTCGCCGAATACCTCTTCATCGACCACAAAGCGGATCAATGTACCGGTACGTTCGTTCACGCCGCTCTCCCAGATGTCGTCCTGCTGGATACCTGCGGCGAAATGGACCGTGTGCGCCTCGCCGTCGCGTACGCTGCGCGCCATAAACTCGCTCGAAAGCATATTCACGGCCTTGACGCCGACCCCATTGAGGCCGACCGTCTTTTCGAAAGCGGCCGAACCGTATTTACCGCCGGTATTCATCTCCGAGACCGCCGCAGCGAGGCTTTTCAGCGGAATACCGCGCCCGTAATCACGGATCGTCACCGCTTTGCCTTCGACCGTAATCTCGATCACCTTGCCCGCGCCCATGATGAACTCGTCGACCGAGTTATCCATCACCTCCTTGATCAGCACGTAAATACCGTCGTCGGGCGCCGTACCGTCGCCCAACTTGCCGATATACATACCCGGCCGCAACCGGATATGTTCACGCGGACTCAGGGTTTTGATGTCGTCGTCCGTATAATTTGCAATACCACTCATTCCTGTCTGCTTCCTATCTTTTCTTTTTCTATCTTCCTTTTATACCCTGCAGGCTTCCCCGCCCTGCGGAATCGCCCCGTCCGCATACAGGTCGGGATTCATGCCGCGATGCACCTCTTTCATCAGGGCTTCCACCTCCGCCGTCAGCTCGCGAACGCCTTTGGATGCAACCTCTTCGGGCGGAATCGGGTCCAGCACCTGCACACGGAAAGTGTGCGGCATCCGCAGCTTCCAGCCGTTCTGCACCTCGAAATTACCGTCGTGCACCACCGGAAGTATTCCCACTCCCGCACTTTTCGCCATCAGGAAAGCTCCCTCCTTGAAACGGCCCATACGGCCCGTTTTCGTGCGCGTCCCCTCCGGAAAGAGAGTCACCGACGTGCCGCGCGAAAGGTAATCATCAGCCTCTTCCATCATGTGCCGTGCACTGCGGCTCGAACCGCGCTCGATGGCAATGTCCCCGTGCATCTGCAGCACCCAGCCGAAAATCGGAATCCGCATCACCTCGCGCTTCGACACCCATTTGAAATTGAGCGGAAGCACGTACATCAGCGGCACATCAAGCATCGACTGGTGGTTCGTCACGATCACATAGGCCTTTCCTCGGTCGATTTTTTCCCGCCCCGCCACCTTCAGCCGCCACAGCGGACACAAGCGGTAAATACCCATCGACCAAATCCGCGACACCCGATGGAGAACCACCCTCTCCCGGTCGAACTTCACCGTCAGCACATAAAGCAACGCAAAGGGAATGAAGCAGAGGATCGTAAACAGCAGGAAAAAGAGGTAATAGAACACAGAGGCCATCGCACGACGGATTTTACCATTTTAAACTCTGCAAGTTTAACACATTTTTTCCGTTTTTCCGTCCCGGAGCCGCACCAATTATCAACAATTAATCACAGCTAAAGCCACCTATTTCGGGCTTTCAGCCCAGCCGGAGATCTCATTCCGGCACATCCGGAAACAAGCCGCAAAACTCCACACCCCCTCTTTCCGCACAATACTCCTCACACCGGCCGGAATGCGTCCCGCACACGCTCCGGAAACACATCCCGAAACGGCATCACCCCCTCCCGGAACGCGAATGGCGAAAAATGTGTATCTTTGCTCCGGTCTCGGGGAGCCGCACCGAAAAGGCAGTTCCGGCACAACAGACTACCATTCGATCCGATAACAGCAGCAAAACGGCACCAACAGAAAAGATATTTAACCCCAAAACATCAGAGAGATGAAAGCATTCGTATTCCCGGGCCAGGGCGCCCAGTTCGTCGGCATGGGCAAAGACCTGTACGACAACGTGCCCGCAGCCAAGGAACTGTTCGAAAAAGCCAACGAAATCCTCAGCTTTTCGATCACCGACATCATGTTCGCCGGAACCGACGAACAGCTCAAACAGACCAAGGTTACGCAACCCGCTATTTTCCTGCATTCGGTGATCCTCGCCAAATCGCTCGGCGCGGAATTCGCCCCCGAAATGGTCGCCGGCCACTCGCTGGGCGAATTCAGCGCACTGGTAGCCGCCGGCGCCCTCGGCTTCGAAGACGGCCTGACCCTCGTATCGAAACGCGCAATGGCCATGCAGAAGGCCTGCGAACAGAACCCTTCGACGATGGCCGCCATCATCGGCCTGCCCGACAACGTCGTAGAAGAGATTTGCGCCTCGATTCCCGGTGTGGTCGTCCCGGCCAACTACAACTGCCCCGGCCAGCTGGTGATCTCCGGCAGCAACGAGGCCGTCGACGCCGCCTGCGCCAAACTGACCGAAGCCGGTGCGAAACGCGCGCTGAAGCTGAACGTCGGCGGTGCGTTCCACTCTCCGCTGATGGAACCCGCCCGCGTGGAGCTCGAAGCCGCCATCCAGGCCGCTCCGTTCACGAAACCGGTTTGCCCGGTCTACCAGAATGTCGATGCGAAACCGCACACCGACCCCGCCGAAATCAAGGCTAACCTGATCGCACAGCTGACCGCTCCGGTGCGCTGGACCCAGATCGCACAGAACATGATCGCCGACGGCGCCGCTTCGTTCACCGAACTCGGCCCCGGCACCGTCCTGCAGGGCCTGATCAAAAAGGTAAACCGCGAAGCACAGGCCACTTCAAAACAGTCTTTGTAAATCCTCAGCGGCCCGCCGAGGCCGCCAGAACCGGTTTATAAGTTTTTTATAAAAAACCTTTCCCCGGAACCGACCGCATCCCGCAGTCGGTTCCGTTGTTTTCATTCCAAACCCTCTTATATCGTAAATTATTTTATAAATATTTTTGCATTATTGCGTTTTTTTATTTTCTTTTGTTAAAGGAATTCAAAAAACAATTTTTCCGGCTACCACCCACCATATCCGAAACGTATGAGCTCGTTACAGGAATTTTTCAACCGTCCGGAGCACGACCACGCCAAGGGCATCGTGCAAAAAAACAACATCATCAAACGCAGCATCATCGCCTACATGGCCGTTCACGGCGAATGTACGCTGGCCGAACTGGCCCGGGAACTGCACATCAGCATTCCGACGGTCACCAAGCTCGTCGAAGAGCTCGTGCGCGAGAAGATCATCAACGACAGGGGCAAAATCGAAACGAGCGGCGGACGGCGCCCGAATGTCTTCGGACTGGCCAATTCGGCGATCTACTTCGCCGGCGTCGAGATCAGCCGCGACCAGATGGTAATGGTAATCACCGACCTGCAGAACAACCTCATCACCACACACCGCTGCGCAGACTTCGCGCTCGAGGACACCGAAGAGTGCCTCAACCACATCCGCCAGGCAACCGAGAAATTCCTCTCCACCTGCGGCGTAGACCGTTCGAAACTGCTGGGCGTGGGAATCTGCATCGCAGGCCGGGTAAATCCGGAAACGGGCCGCAGCTACAAATATTTCACGGCGAATCCGCAGTCACTCTCCGAGATGATCGAATCCTTCATCGGCCATCCGGTGCTGATCGAGAACGACACGCGCGCCAAATGCTACGGCGAATATTCGAAAGGATGCACCGGCAACGAGAAAAATATCATCTACCTGAACCTGGGACGCGGCGTAGCGATCGGGATCATTGTCGACGGTAAAATCTACTACGGACGCTCGGGTTTCGCCGGAGAGTTCGGACACACCCCCTTCTTCGAAAACGAAATCATCTGCGATTGTGGTAAAAAAGGGTGTCTGGAGACCGAAGTATCGGGCATCGCCATCGAGAACAAGATGATCGCGCAGATTCAAAGGGGGCGCAACACGATCCTGATGGACAAGTACAACCGTACGGGCAAGATCCACATCACGGATATCATCCACGCCGCGCGTAACGACGACAACCTGTCGATCGAACTGATCGAGGAGGCGGGCGAAAAGATCGGCAAGAGCATCGCCTTCCTGATCAACATCTTCAACCCGGAACAGGTGATCATCGGCGGCTACCTGGCCGGCGCGGGCGACTACCTGATGCTGCCGCTCAAATCGGCCGTCAACAAATTCTCGCTGCGGCTTGTCTACAACGATACGCTCTTCCGCACCACCAAGCTCGACGACAATATCGGCGCGCTGGGCGCGGCCATGCTCATCCGCAATAAAATCATCGGATTATAACCTGAATCATGGCAGACCTGCTTCAAAGCGAACTGATCAAACTGCGGGCGATGGAGCCCGAGGACATCGAAATCCTCTACCGGTGGGAAAACGACACCGACATCTGGAAGGTAAGCAACACGATCGCGCCGTTCTCGAAATACGTGCTGCGACAGTTCATCGAGAACCAGAGCCGCGATATCTACGAGACCCGGCAGTTACGCCTGATTATCGAGTCGCGCACCTCGGGAACACCGGTCGGGGCGATCGATCTGTTCGACCTCGACCCCTACAACCTGCGCGCCGGGGTAGGCATCCTGATTTACGACAAAAACGACCAGAAGCGCGGATTCGCCTCGGAAGCCGTCGCACTGCTGATCCGCTATTGTTTCCAGATACTGGGACTCAACCAGCTCTATTGCAATATACCGGCAGACAACATCGCCAGCCAGGCTCTGTTCAAAAGCAAAGGGTTCCGGGTAATCGGACTGAAGAAAGAGTGGATCAAAACCACATCGGACTGGCAGGATGAATATATGCTCCAGCTACTCAATCCCAAAAAATACTGACAGGTCAGGAAAATTACCCAACGGTGCGTAACGCCCCGCCCGGGCGTCCCATTCGAAACACAGGTGCCGCCTGCCGTTGGTAAGCAGCACGTAGCGCGCACCCACAACGCTGTTATAGCGTACGGCCTGGGCCAATACATTGCGGGCCACCCCTTCCTCTTCGAGCGCCACATCCGGCGCCTTGCACTCCGCCAGCAGGCACGGTTTCCCGTCCCGGCCGCACACCACGATGTCGGCCCGTTGCGACATACCGCCCAACGACACCGGGTACTCCTGCGAAACATACTGCGGCACCGCCCCCATCCGCTCGCTAAGAAACCGGATCAGGTGCTGGCGCACCCATTCTTCGGGAGTCAGCACGAGCCACATTCCCCGAAGCGCATCCCACACCTCGTATCCGCCGCTGCCGGAGCGCAGGCGAAAACAATATTCAGGGAAATTTAACACGGGAAAAGCACCCATTATTAAAAAATATTATTATCTTTCGGGGATTGTTTTTTTGCGCGAAAAAAGACCGCAAACCCAAGCTGGACAAGGGTTGCGGCATCTGTGTTGCAAAGATAACCAAATTTACCAAGAACGTATAAAATCAGTCAAATAAAAACGAATGATACCGGAAACTAACATGGAAACAGACAAAAAAAGCTTGAGGGACGAAGCGCTGGCCTATCATGCCGAGGGCAGACCCGGCAAGATCGAGGTAATCCCGACCAAACCTTACAGTACGCAGAAAGACCTTTCGCTCGCCTATTCGCCCGGCGTGGCCGAACCGTGCCTCGAGATCGAAAAAAATCCCGACAACGCATACAAATATACCGACAAGGGAAACCTCGTCGCCGTCATCTCCAACGGGACGGCCGTCCTGGGGCTCGGCGACATCGGAGCCCAGGCCGGCAAGCCGGTAATGGAAGGCAAGGGGCTTTTGTTCAAAACCTTCGCCGATATAGACGTATTCGACATCGAGGTAGACACGAAAGATACCGAAAAATTTATCGAAACGGTCAAGAATATCTCGGTCACCTTCGGCGGCATCAACCTCGAGGACATCAAGGCCCCCGAGTGTTTCGTGATCGAGGAGCGGCTCAAGGAGGAGCTTTCGATCCCCGTCATGCACGACGACCAGCACGGCACGGCGATCATTTCGGCCGCCGCGCTGCTCAACGCGCTCGAGATCACAGGCAAGAAGATCGGAAAGGTGAAAGTGGTCGTCAACGGCGCGGGCGCAGCAGCCGTTTCGTGCGCGAAGCTTTACATCGCGCTGGGCGTCGAGCCTAAAAACATGGTGATGTGCGACAGCAAAGGAGTGCTTTCGGTGCGCCGCAAGGATCTCAATCCGACCAAAGCCCGTTTCGCCACCTCCCGCGACGTCAACACGCTCGAAGAAGCCGTCAAAGGGGCTGATGTATTTCTCGGGCTCTCGGTGGCCGACGTACTGACTTCCGAAATGGTGCAAAGCATGGCCAAAAACCCGATCGTCTTCGCGCTGGCCAACCCGAACCCGGAAATCCGTTACGAAGTAGCCCACGCGGCCCGTCCCGACATCATCTTCGCTACGGGACGTTCGGACTACCCCAACCAGGTAAACAACGTGCTCGGCTTCCCTTATATCTTCCGCGGTGCGCTCGACGTACGGGCCACGAAGATCAACGAGGAGATGAAGATCGCCGCGGTACGCGCGCTGGCCGAATTGACCAAGGAACCGGTACCCGATATGGTAGCAGCCGCCTATAACGACAACAACATCACTTTCGGCCGCGAGTACCTGATCCCCAAAGCACTCGACCCCAGGCTGATCACACGCATCTCAATGGCCGTCGCCAAAGCGGCGATCGAATCGGGCGTCGCGCGCAAAACGATCACCGACTGGGACGCTTACAGTCAGGAACTCGAAAACCGCATGGGACGCGACGACAAACTGATGCGCTCGATCCGCTCGATGGCCCGCACGGCCACCCCGCGCAGGCTGGTCTTCAGCGAAGGAGACAGCCTCAACACGATCAAGGCGGCGATCCACCTGCTTTCGGACGGCATCGCCACCCCGATCCTCATTGGCAGCCGCAGTAAAATTCACGCACTGCTGGACGAGCACAAACTCTCGCTGGACGACAAATACATCCTCGACTTCCGCAGCGACGAAGAGGAACCGCGCCGCCAGCGGTACGCCACGCTACTGTACAGCAAAATGAGCCGCAAGGGTATCAACCACGCCGAAGCGCTCAAATACATGATGCAACGCGACTGGTTCACGCTGATGATGGTCGCTTCGGGCGATGCGGATACTTCCCTGCTCGGTTTCGGGCACAGCTACATCCAGTCGCTCGAACCGGTGCGGCAGGTATTCGGCCTCCAACCGTCGAACCGGCTGGCGACAATGCAGATCGTCACCACCAAGCGCGGCCCGATGTTCTTCGCCGATACGGCCGTAATTCCGTCGCCGAGTGCCGAAGACCTCGCCGAAATCGCACTGATGGCCGCCAAGACGGTACGCCGGTTCGGTATCGAACCGGTTATCGCGATGCTCTCCTACTCCAATTTCGGCACCGACGAGGAACCGCTCGCGCTGAAAGTGACCAAAGCGGTCGAAATCCTGCACAACCAGTACCCCGAACTGCTGGTGGAGGGTGAAATGAAGGCTGATATCGCGCTCGACCGCGAATCCCGGGCCCACCTCTATCCGTTCAACAAACTGGGCGACCGCGAAGTCAATACGTTCATCTTCCCGAACCTGTCGGCCGCGAACATCTCCTACAAGCTGGTCGAAATACTCGGAGGTGCCGAAATCAACGGTCCGATCCTGATGGGACTAAGCCGCGCAAACGTCCACCTGGTGTCGGAAACGGCCAGCGTGCGCACGCTGATCAACCTCGGCATGATCGCCGCCGCCGAAGCTACCCCGGCGAAATAAACCCGCGACGTTTTCGGAATCCATCCGAATGCGTATATTTGCAACATATCCCCACAAAGGCCCGGATGCGGGCCTTTGTGGGTAATGGCGACCACAAACGTCTCAGAAAAACGTCCGACCATGAAAGGTTTTATTTATTCGGTATGGCTCAGCTGCCTCGCCTGTACGGCGGCGGCACAGGAATCCCAATCCGCCCCGACACAGGAACTTCCGCCGTTACAGAACCCTGAACAGGTTTCGATCCACCGGGAAGCGCCCCGAACGCAACTGTACAGCTACAACAAAAAAGAGTTTGCATTGGCCGGCGATACCAGTTCCTCGACCTACATGCAAAAACTCGGCGGCGAATGGAAAGTAAAAACCTTCTCCGCCCCGACCCCGATCGATTCGGTACAGGTCACCGCCGACGCGTCGTTCTGGCCCGGCATCACACCGCCCCAGAAGGGTGATAACGGTGCATGGGCGGCCATTTACCGCCATGAATTCAAAATGCCGTTCGCGTGGATAGACCGCGAAGTATTCGCACATGTCGGTCCTGTGCACCGCGCCTATTACCTCTACATCAACGGACGGCTGGCCGGTTATCACGAGGATTCGAAAACCCCGGCCGAATTCGACATCACCAAGCTGGTCACCGAAGGTAAAAACCACATGGCGATCGTAGCCTATGCGGACCCCGTCTCGACGACGCTCGAAAACCAGATCCAGACGAAGGGAACGGCTCTTCAGGGCGACGTCTATGTTTTCGCCCAACCGAAAGTACGGATGCGCGATTACGTAATCGACACGCGCTTCGCACCCGACGGCACGAGCGGACTGTTCAACTTCGGCGTGATCGTCAAATCTCACCTGCTCAATCCCAAACAGGTGACCGTTTATTACGACCTGTACGGTCCGGACAGCACGCTGGTCCGCTCGGGCAAACGCGACGCGCGGTTCGAGATGCGCCTCGAAGACACCGTACGCTTTTTCGAAAACATCCCGAACATCGAATCGTGGAGCCACGAAAGCCCGAAACTCTACACCGTTGCGCTACGCATCCAGCATGAAGGCCGCTTTACCGACTACACCACGCTGAAAATCGGTTTCCGGGACGTACAGTTCTCGGACAAGGGCATCACGATCAACGGGCGTCCCGTCGAATTGCGCGCGATAGACTACCTCTGCCCCGACGACGAAGCGACGCTGTGCAACGACCTGCTGAAATTCCGCATGGCGGGGATCAACCTGCTCCGCGTAGAGCGCTATCCGCAAAGTAAACGTTTTTACGACCTGTGCGACCAGTACGGGATCTACGTCTGCGACCAGGCCAACCTCGATACGCACCTGAGCGGCGAATCGCTCCAGGCAGGGGGTACTCCGGCCAACGACACGCTCTGGCAGCAGGCTTACACCGACCGGGTGCTGAACATGTACCATTTTTCGAAAAACCACCCGTCGGTGATCATGTTCTCGCTGGGCGGCAAAGCGGGACGCGGCTACAACATGTACGAGGCTTACCTGGCACTGAAAGCGGTCGAAAAGAACCGCCCCGTGATTTACGGGGCGGCAGGGGCCGAATGGAACACCGATATGGTGGTGGGCACGCCCGGGGGACGCAACGCCTCGGATACACGCTACACGCTGCAATTCGGCACGCCCTCACAGTGGCAAACTTCCCCGGCTGCACCGGCAGCGATCACCGTCGAGCCGATCGACATCGAGCATGGCAAAGCTGTCATCCGCAACGGCTTCACCCTTGCGAACCTGCTGAACTTCGAGGTAGCTTATACCGTTTCATCCAAATCGAAGGTGATCCTGCAGGGCCGGCTCAACCCCGACATCAAGCCCGGCAGCAGTTCCCCGGTCGAAGCGGCGTTGGATGCGTTGAAACCCGGCAAATACACGCTGACGATCTTCGTTGCGCACAAAGATGCGATGCCATGGGCCAAGAAAGGTGAACGACTGGCGGAGCAATCCTACCCGCTCGTAATCCCGAAACAGCCGAAGGGAAAATAACGGCAGGACAAACCCGGAAAAACAATGAAGCGGGAGCATCTTTCGATGCTCCCGCTTCATTTACTCCTATTTTATTCCTTGCCATCTCTATTACCCGGACCCGCTGTTTTATTACTCGCTAGTTCTCCCCGCCCACCCGCGCAAGCGGGAGAAAGTTCACCCGTTTAATTGCGGCGTGCAAACCCGAGGTAATAAATCAGCGTTGCGATAGCCGACAGGGCGGCTACCAGGTAGGTGCGCGCAGCCCATGACAGGGCCTCGCGTGCCTGCGCAACCTGCGCCCCTTGCAGCGTATGCGTGCTCTCGAGCCAATCCATCGCGCGTGCCGAAGCATTGTACTCGACCGGAAGCGTTACAAGGCTGAAAAGCGCCGACAATGCGATCATCGCGATACCCACCCAGAACAGTGCCGGGAAAGTATTGATCAACAGGATACCTGCAATAATCACCCACGTAGACCACATCGACGAGAACTGCACGATGGGCACCAGCGCCGAACGCATCTTCAGCGGCGCATAATCGCGTGCATGCTGTACGGCATGGCCGCACTCGTGCGCCGCGACGGCGGCGGCCGAAACGCTGTTGCTGTTGTAGACGCTCTCGCTCAGGTTCACCGTCTTCGTGGCGGGATTGTAATGATCGGTCAGGTGCCCTTGGGTCGCTGTCACCTTTACATCGTAAATACCGTTGTCGTGCAGCATCTTTTCAGCCACCTCGCGGCCCGTCAGGCCGCCGGGAAACATCACTTGCGAATACTTCTTGAAGACCGATTGCAGTCTGGCCTGCACGATCATGCCGACCACTGCGATTACGATAATCAGTATAAAACCGGGATTCCACATATTTTCAAAATCAAATTAGGTTTACAATAAAACGTCCGGAGTGCAAAATTATTATTTTTTCCCTAACCGCCATACTCCGGTTACTCGACCGCCCGGTAACGTTCGCGGGCTTCGGCCCGCGTCATGGCGTTAAAATGCCACCATTCGCTGCGCAGCGGACGGAAACCTGCCTGCCGCATCACCTTGCGCAACAGCAGCCGGTTGTCGAGTTCCTGCTGTGTGATCCGGCCCTGAGCAACCAGTTCGTCCTCGCGGTCGATATGCGCCTCCTGACCGAAATAGTCGAAAGGCGTTCCCATCGGCAACGGGGCACTGTTCCCATCAGCCAGCGTCAGGTCTACGGCCGCGCCATAATTGTGGAGCCCCCCGCCGTTTGCAGGATTCGACACGTAAATGTATTGCGGAGTCCCTTTGACCAGGTTCCACATTTCACGCTGGACCGACATCGGACGTGCGGCATCGTATATCAGCAACCGCAGGCCGGGACGCTCGCGCCGCAAACACTCCGAAGCCCGGGACAGCATCCGCGCCGCTTCCGGCAGCAGGTAGGCGCGCCGCAGGTCGGTATACAGAACTTTGCCCGTAAAATTCTCAGGGGTAGCATAAACCAAATGCACCAGTATCGCGGTATCGTCCGGAACGATCTCAGTCAGTCCCGCCTCCGCCAACCGCCGTTCGGTCGGCGAAAGTGCCCCTGTTTCCCGTTCAGGTTCAGCACCGATAGCAGAAACTGTATCATAATCATAGCCGGTAACAGCCTCCACCGGCACCGTATCCGCCGAACTGGTGAGGGCAGTATGGATCGCACCGCGTCCGCGACATGAAATCAATAGTACGACGCATCCCAGCGCCAACAGTGATACAGGACGGCCGTAAAAAAACTCCCGATGAAAAACCTTCATCCGCGGTTACGGTTTACGGTCCGTATAGTGGGCGTCCGCCTGCTGGGTCGGCATCACCAGGATATCGTTGACGTTGACGTGCGGCGGAAGCGACACGATCCAGCCGATCACGTCTGCGATATCCTCCGCACTAAGGGGCTTCACCCCTTCATAGACCTTATCGGCCCGTTGCCGGTCACCGTGAAAACGAACGACCGAAAATTCGGTCTCGACCATACCGGGACGCACCTCGGACACCTTAATACCGTGCTTCAGCAAATCGATCCGCATCCCTTCGCTCAACGCATGCACAGCATGCTTCGACGCACAGTAGACCGCCCCGTCGGCATAAGTCTGGCTTCCGGCAACCGAACCGATATTGACGATCAGCCCTCCCTGGCCGCGCTCGATCATCATGCGCGAAACGACCCGGGTGATATAGAGCAATCCCTTGACGTTCGTATCGATCATCTTGTCCCAGTCCAGCGGATCGCCCTCGTCGATCGGTTCAAGGCCCGAAGCCAGCCCCGCATTATTAATCAGGACGTCGATCGCGCGGAAATGCGCGGGCAACGCCTCGATCGCAGATTCGGTCTGGATGCGCTCGCGGATATCGAATCCCAGCGCATGTACTTTGATGCCGTACTTCTCTTCGAGTTCGTCGCTCAGTTTCTGCAGGCGGCCGCTCCGCCGCGCCGTAATGACCAAATTGTACCCCGCAGCGGCAAGTTTCCGTGCGACAGCTTCGCCGATCCCCGACGAAGCGCCCGTAATCAATGCTGTCTTACCCATAACATTCTCCTTTCGGTATAAGACAAAAGTATGGATTTTTTGCGTTACTTTGCACGGGTTTCCCCGGAAACTTCTATCTTGCAGCAACGATGAGCCGAATCAACCTGGAATACTTTCTCGCCCGGCGGATTGCCTTTACCCGCGGCGGCCGCAAAAACAACGTGATGGTCCGCATCGCGACGCTGAGCGTAGCCGTAGGCATGGCCGTGATGATCGTTTCGCTGGCGGTGATCTTCGGTTTCAAGCACGAAATCACGGCGAAGCTGACCGGTTTCGGCTCGCATGTGCAGATCGTCAACCTCGACGGCAACACCTCTTACGAGACCGTCCCGATCTCGAAAAACCAGCCGGTCGTGCCGTTGATCGAGAAACTGCCCGCTTGCGGAGAAATTCATCCGTACGCGATCAAAGCGGGCATCCTGCGCGGCGAAGAGGCGATGCAGGGCGTCGTGCTGAAAGGGGTGGGCCCCGACTACGACTGGTCGTTTTTCCGGGAGAATCTCTCCGAAGGTTCGATTCCCGTCCTCTCCGACTCGGTCCGCAACAAAGACGTACTCATTTCGCACAGGCTCGCCTCGATGCTGAAACTCCGGGTGGGCGACCCGCTCGAAATGCTCTTTATCCAGAATCCGCCGCGGCGGGACCGTTTCCGCGTAAAAGGCATTTACGACACGCAGTTCGATGAACTGGACAAAGTGATGGTGCTTACCGACATCCGCAATGTCCAGCGGCTCAACGGCTGGGATTCGACCCAGATCACCGGCTTCGAAATCACGACCACCGATTTTCCCCGGCTCGAAAAATTCACCGATGCCGTGGACGAGCTGATATTCGACACCCCGCCCGCCGAAGGCAACACGCTGCGGGTGATCAACGTCCGCGAACGGTACCCGATGATTTTCGACTGGCTTGACGCGCACAACGTCAATGCCGGGGTCATCATCACCGTCATGCTGATCGTAGCCCTGTTCAACATGATCGCCGCGCTGCTGATCATCCTGCTCGAACGCACGTCGATGATCGGCGTACTGAAAGCCCTGGGCATGGGCAACCGTTCGCTGCAAAAGATGTTCGTGATCCGCTCCTCGTTCATCATCCTCAAGGGAATGTTCTGGGGCAACCTTTTCGGCGTGGGACTCTGCCTGCTGCAGCATTGTACCGGCCTTGTCCGGCTCGACCAGGCCGGTTATTTCCTCACCACGGTGCCGATCTTCATCGACTGGGGATGGTGGGCGCTCTTAAACCTGATCACTTTCGCCTTTATCGTCTCGCTGCTGGCTTTGCCGACGATGATAATTTCACTAATTTTGCCGGAAAAGAGCATCCGGTTCGAATAGCCCAGCATGAAACCTTACAACACGACAGAAAGCAAAAAAGAGCAGGTACGGTCGATGTTCGACGCGATCGCATTCCGTTACGACGCACTGAACCACCTGCTCTCGATGGGCGTGGATCGCTCATGGCGGCGCAAAGTGGTCCGCCGCGTACACGCGGCAAAACCGGCAACGATCCTCGACCTGGCCACCGGCACCGGCGACCTGGCAATCATGCTCGCACGCAAATGTCCGCAGAGCGCCGTTACCGGCATCGATCTGTCCGAGCAGATGCTCGCGATCGGGCGCCAGAAAGTCTCGCAGGCCGGGCTGGAACAGCGCATTACACTCATGCAGGGAGATGCCGAAAACCTGCCGGCGGAAGACAATTCGTTCGATGCCGTGACCGTCGCCTTCGGCGTGCGCAATTTCGAAGATATCGCCCGGGGAGTCGCCGAAATCCACCGCATCCTGCACCCCGGCGGAATTGTCTGCGTACTGGAATTCGGCATGCCCCGAAACAAGATATTCGGTACGCTGTACCGTTTCTATTTCCACAGGATACTCCCCGCAGTCGGACGGATGCTTTCGCACGACAAGAGCGCCTATACATACCTGCCGCAATCGGTAGACGAGTTCCCTTACGGCGAAAAGTTCCGCGGCATGCTCCTACAGGCGGGATTCACGGACTGCCGCATCACGAACCTCTGGAGCGGAATCGCCCAGATTTATTACGGACGGAAACAGGCATGAAAAAATTATTATTACTGGCCGCCCTCGGTGCGGTGACACTGTTGGGCTCGTGCATCAGGCCCGAAAAACTGTCGTTCGAGGGCATCGAATCGATCCAGGTGAAGGGAGCCACCACCTCGCAGGTGGGTATCGACCTGGGCATCAAAGCCACGAACGCTTCGGGCAGCAACCTCACACTGACAGACATGCAGCTCACGATCAGCAAAGAGGGGCGCAGGATCGTCGACATCGTACTGCGCGACAAGGCGCGGCTGCCGCGCAAGAGCAGCGGCGTCATGACCTTGCCGCTGGCCATCCGCTTCGACGGCCCGCTCGGCGCATTGGGGGTCTATTCCGCATTCTCGAAAGGATTGCAGAACACCACCCTGTCGGGCTACGTGACAGCCCGGGCGGGCTGGGGCAAAAAAAAGATCGAAATCCCGGAAATGCCGCTTGACCAGATGGCCCGCCAATTCGGGTTCGATCCGGCGGAACTGCTCAAAAACATGTAACGACCGTAACCGAAAAAACAGCCGATGATGAAAAAATTTGGATTTGGGTGCATCGCCCTGTTGCTCGCTCTGGCATCCGCCCCGCTCAGCGGGCAGACCCTCGATCAATTCAAACGGCAAGCCGCACAGGCCGATCCCTCCTACAACAGCCGCGTCGTAGCGACCGAACACGGCAGCGCGGCAACTGTCGTACATTCGATGCAGGCACAGCCTTCGGGAACCAAAATCCCGGGGTACCGCGTCCGGATTTTCCTCGACAACGGACAGAACGCTCGTGCGTCGGCCAACGGGGCCATCGCCCGTTTCCGCGAAATATATCCGGATATTCCGGCCTATTTGTCGTATGAGAATCCCTATTTCAAGGTGACGGTAGGCAATTGCCTCACGTCGGAAGAGGCGATTATCCTGTTGGGAAAAATCAGGGATGCTTTCGACCGTGCGTTCCTCGTACGCGAAGAGATCTCGCTGTCGCTTTTCGGCGAGACAGCCTCGTCAATTCCCACCAGCAACGGCACTTCGGAGCCGGCAATCTAATCCGGCACAGCCTCATTCCCGCTGTATTTTGTGGCAGCATCCGAACCCGGCGACACAATTCCCGGACGGGCGGAATACTGCCTCGGCTTATAATAAACGAAAAAAAAACGTCATTTGCAAATCTCAGGACAAGAAAAAGCATTTTTCAGTAAAAGTTTCTCGAAAAAAAGTTTCTTTTCTTGATAAACATTTATACCTTTGCCCCGAATTAAATAACTAACTAATTTTCTTTTACTATGAAAACTTTTACTAAATCTGTACTGATGCTGGCCGTTGTTGCTGCATTCGTTTCTTTCGCTTCTTGCGGTAACGCCGGTGCCCAGAAAGCCGCTGAGGATTCTATCGCCGCTGCAAAAGCTGCTGATTCGATCGCACAGGTTGAGGCTGCTGCCGCTGCCGCCGCTGCTGCTGATTCGACCGCTGCTGACTCTACCGCCGCTGCCGCTACGAAATAATTCAGCGACCGACAGATTTACAGACAAAAATAGTAAGAGGCTCCCGATGGAGTCTCTTACTATTTTTATACCCGTTACCCTTCTTATTTTATCTTACAGTATTCTCCTATTCCCCTCATATCTTATCACCATATATATCATCATCCTTAATTATTTTTTCCGCTTCCCTGTGTTCCTCTTTGCTGTTTACCGCCTCTCCAACGGTTCGCAAATCACCGGATCACAATAAAAAACCGCTCCCCGAAGAGAGCGGCGATCTTTAATCCTTATCCGTTACCCGAAATTCGCATCCGGCATTCTCACACGATCGGAGAGCTGCCTGCGACACTTTGGAACAACCTCAATCCCCGGATATTCCCCCATCCAAACACATTCCGAGTGATCCGGATTATTTCGTATAGCGATATTCCGCACCATCCTTGCGGATCGTAACCTGCGCGCGGCCGGACGCTTCGACCCGGCCGATCACCTGCGCATCGACGTCAAACGAACGCGAGATGCGGATAATGTCGTCGGCTACCGACTCATCGACATAAAGCTCCATGCGGTGCCCCATGTTGAAAACGCTGTACATCTCGCTCCACGGAGTCTGCGACTCCTGCTGAATCAACTGGAACAACAGCGGGGTTTCGAAGAGGTTGTCCTTAATCACATGCAAATTGTCGATGAAGTGCAGCACTTTGGTCTGTGCCCCGCCGCTACAGTGAATCATACCCAGGACATGTCCCCTGTAATCCTTCAGTACCTCACGGATAATCGGCGCATAAGTGCGCGTCGGAGAGAGCACCAGCTTACCCACCGTCAACGGGCATCCCTCGATGCGGTCGGTCAGGCCGTAACGGCCGGTATAGACCAGATCGGACGGCAGTCCGCCGTCGAAACTCTCCGGATACTTCTCCGCCACGGCTTTCGAAAAGACGTCGTGGCGTGCGGACGTAAGGCCGTTACTGCCCGTTCCGCCGTTGTACTCGCTCTCATAAGTGGCCTGCCCCGACGAGCTGAGGCCCACGATGCAGCACCCGGCTTTGATATTCGCATTGTCGATCACATCGCTGCGGCGCATACGGGCCGTCACGGTACTGTCCACGATGATCGTACGCACCAAATCCCCCACATCGGCCGTCTCGCCGCCGGTAGAATAGATCCCGACACCCAGGTCCCGCATACTTTGCAGGAACTCCTCGGTTCCGTTGATCACGGCCGAGATCACCTCGCCAGGCACCAACCGCTTGTTGCGGCCGATCGTCGAGGAGAGCAGTATATCGTCCAGCGCACCGACGCACAACAGGTCGTCGGTATTCATCACCACGGCATCCTGCGCAATTCCTTTCCACACCGACAGGTCACCCGTCTCGCGCCAGTAGGCGTAGGCCAGCGAGGATTTGGTGCCCGCCCCGTCGGCGTGCATAATCAGGCACGCCTCAGGATCCCCCGCGAGGCGGTCGGGGATAATCTTGCAAAAAGCTTTGGGATAAAGGCCCTTATCGATATTCTTTATCGCGGCATGCACGTCCTCTTTGGAAGAGGAAACGCCGCGTCCGGCATAGCGGGACGAAGTGGACATAATGACTCTGGATAATATTGGAATTTAGTCCAAAGATAGGGATTTTATTTCGTTTGTTGCCATTTTTTAGGTATTTTTGCTCAAATCGAAGCACCCTAACATGGCAGCGACCCCAAACAAACAGGAACCGGTATTCGAACTGATTCGGAGCATGAGTAAAGCCGAAAAGCGGAACTTCAAGCTCTATGCCACCCGTCTGGCCGGAAACCAGGAAGCGAAATTCCTCACGCTGTTCGACTGCCTCGACTCGCTGGACGAATACGACGAAAAGCGCATACTGCAGCGCTGCCCGATCAAAAAGGAGCAGCTGCCCAACATGAAGGCGCATCTTTACAAACAGATACTGGTGAGCATCCGGTTGCTCGACGTGCAACGCACGGTGCCGATGCAATTGCGCGAACAGATCGATTTCGCACGTATCCTCTTCGACAAGGGACTGTATCGGCAGAGTTCGAAACTGCTCGACAAAGCCGCCGAACTGGCACTCACCAATGAGCAGTACACGATGGCCATCGACATCGTCGAAATGCAGAAAAAGATCGAAACGCTGAACATCTCGCGGGGCATCCTCTCCAAAAGCGAGAGCCTCAGCCGGCTTGCCGGCACGATGTGCGACAAGATCGTCCGGATCAACGACCTGTCCAACATCTCGATGCAGCTCTACGGGCTCTACCTCAAACTGGGTTACACCCGCACGCAGAAAGATATCGACCTGATCATTCAGGTTTACGGCCAAAAACTGGCCAAGTACGAGGCCTGCGACGAAGGGGAGCTGTCATTCACCGAGCGTTTTTTCCTCTACCAGGCCAATGCCTGGTACAACTACATTCTGCACAACCTGCTGCTGTGCTATAAATATGTCTGCCGGTGGATCAGCCTGTTCGACGAACACCCGCACATGAAGCAGTTGATGTACGATGCCTACCTGCGGGGCTATTCGCGCCTGCTGGACAGCCTTTTCCTGCTGCGCAGCCACAAACGGTTCGTCTCCACGCTCAGGGCTTTCGAAAAGGAGATCGGGGAGATCGGGAACATCAGCGACAACGCCCGCATGATCGCCCTGCAAATCCTCTACACCAACCGGATCAACAACTATTTCCGCGAAGGACTCTTCAGCGACGGAATCAAGATTATTCCCGAAGTCGAAGAATTTATCCGCAACTATTCGAATCAGCTGGACCTGCACCACCGCATGGTGCTTTACTACAAGATCGCCTGCCTCTACTTCGGCAACGGCAACTACGGCCCGTGCATGGAGTACCTCAAACGGATCATCAGCACGCGTGATCCGCAAATCCGCCGCGACCTGCAATGCTATGCGCGCATCCTCAACCTGATCTGTTCCTACGAATCGGGAATCGACTACAACATCGACTACCAAATCCGCTCGGTGTACGTATTCCTCGTAAAGATGAACGACATGCAGCAGGTGCAGCTCGAAATGATGCGTTTCCTCAAACGGCTCAACACGATCTATGCCGGCGACCTGAAAGAGGAATTCCGCAAACTTTACGAAATCCTCAAGCCGTACGAGCAACATCCGTACGAACGGCGGACTTTCTATTATCTCGACGTCCTTTCGTGGCTGCAAAGCAAGGTCGAAGGAATCCCCGTAGCCGAAGTGATCCGCCGCCGTTTCCTGTCCGAAAACAAATAACGCCCCGCCGAAGCCGCAGCTTCCGGTTCAGCCAGTCGGTCGCTCGTTCCCGATTCACCGCTTGCATCGCTCCCGTTACCCACCCTCTTACCAGTCCTGATTCACCGTTCCCAAGCCTCCGACTTCATCGTCCTGATTACCTTATTCTCCCACATCCGGTTCGCCTGCTCCGATCGGCCGGATCCGCCCCGCCCTTTCCCAAATCCACCGGATCGGAGAGATCCGTTAAAATCTTTCCTAAAAAATTTTACGAATTACAATCCGGGGCGATCGGACCCTTGTAACTTACAGTTTCGAAGCAAACCACCGGACACACACGCTATCCGTTAATATTTCTCGTGTGCAAATTTTAACATTAATATACATTTTAATTGTTTTATAAAACATAAATTTGCAATTCCTAACGCTTTATTTTATTTTTGTCAGCATCCAATCGAAAAATTAAGAGGAGTTATGGAAAAACATGTTCGTCAGTACGTGGATGATTTCATGGCCGGAATCATCGCGAAAAACCCCGGGGAGAAAGAATTTCACCAGGCCGTACACGAAGTGATCGAATCACTGGCCCCGTACATCCTGGAAAATCCGGTTCTCGCCAAGATGAAAGTTCTCGAACGGATCGCCGAACCCGAGCGCGTGGTAATGTTCCGCGTGCCGTGGCTCAACGACAAGGGCGAGATCGAGATCAACCGCGGTTACCGCGTACAGATGAACAGCGCGATCGGTCCCTACAAGGGAGGACTGCGCTTCCATGCTTCGGTAAACCTCAGCATCCTGAAGTTCCTCGCGTTCGAACAGGTGTTCAAAAACAGCCTTACCACGCTGCCCATGGGGGGCGGCAAAGGAGGTTCGGACTTCAACCCGAAAGGCAAGTCCGACAACGAAGTGATGAAATTCTGCCAGTCGTTCATGACCGAATTGCAGCGCCATGTAGGACAGGACACCGACGTTCCTGCCGGTGACATCGGCGTAGGCGGCCGCGAAATCGGCTTCCTGTTCGGCCAGTACAAACGGCTGCGCAACGAGTTCACCGGCACACTGACCGGCAAAGGGCTCGGCTGGGGCGGCAGTCCGCTCCGCCCGGAAGCGACCGGCTACGGTGTCTGCTATTTCGCACAGGAGATGCTCGCCGCCAAAGGCGAAAGTTTCAAGGGCAAGACCGTGGCCATCTCCGGTTCGGGCAACGTCGCGCAATACGCTGCCCAAAAGGCTACCCTGCTCGGCGGCAAGGTGGTTACGCTCTCCGATTCGTCGGGTTATATTTACGACCCGGAAGGAATCGACGCCGAAAAGCTGGAATACGTGCTGGAACTGAAAAATATCTTCCGCGGCCGCATCAAAGAATACGCCGAGCGCTACCCGGCAGCCACCTATTACGAAGGCCAGCGTCCCTGGAGCGTCAAATGCGATATCGCACTGCCGTGCGCAACCCAGAACGAAGTGAGCGGCGAGGAGGCGAAAATGCTGGTCGCCAACGGCTGCATCTGCGTCGCGGAGGGGGCCAACATGCCTTCCACGCCCGAAGCGATCAAAGCCTACCAGGACCATAAAATTCTCTATGCGCCGGGCAAGGCGGCGAATGCCGGGGGCGTAGCCACTTCGGGCCTCGAAATGACGCAAAACTCCGAAAGGCTCCTTTGGACGGCCGAGGAGGTGGACAACAAGCTCCACTCGATCATGCGCAACATTCATGAAGCCTGCGTCAAATACGGCACTGAGCCGGACGGCTATATCAACTACGTCAAAGGAGCGAATATCGCCGGCTTCATGAAAGTGGCCAACGCGATGCTCGCACAAGGCTGCGTATAGCGGAGCGACGATACCGGGAAAATAATCCGGGACACATGCGAGCATGGTTGCCTTGCATCCTTTTGAGGCATTATTTCCCTGCACCACGAATATTCCCCGGATACCCGATACCGAAATATCCCTGTCCACACCCGGATGCATGCATGCGACTGACAAACGGGGAAGAGTGATTATGGCGCTCTTTCCCGTTTTTTTATTACCTTTAGTCCCCGGCCGGATGCTCCACGGACATACGAAGCCGCTGCAATTATCCCATGCAAAAGCCCCCGGAAGATTACCGCAACCGGCCGTAACACCCGCCATCGACCGACCATCAACCGATTAACTGCAACCTGCCAGCCATGATGAAACCTTATGCACTCCTGCTTGCGGCACTGTTAAGCTGCCCCGTTCTTTTTGCCCAAAAGCCCGACCGCGTCCCGCCCGAAGTGATGCGTCAAACGTACGAAGAGGTTAAAACCCCGTACAAATACGGGCTGATCATGATCCCGGAACCGGGAAAGATGATCGACAGCCCGTCCATCTTCCGCGACAACGGCAAATGGTTCATGACTTATATCGTTTTCGACGGCAAAGGTTACGAATCGTGGCTAGCCGAGAGCGCAGACCTGCTGCACTGGAAAACGATCGGCCGGATCATGTCGTTCACCGACGGCACCTGGGACGCGACGCAGAAAGCGGGCTACATCGCGCTACAGGATACCGAATGGGGCGGCCGCAACGCTCCGGAACCCTTCGAAGGCTATTACTGGATGTCCTACATCGGCGGATCGGCCACGGGCTATGAAGCGGGCAAACTCGGCATCGGCATCGCCCGCACCAAGACCCCGGCCGAAGCCCGGGAATGGGAACGGCTGCGCGGCCCCGTACTCAGCGCCGAGGATACCGACGCCCGCTGGTTTGAAACGGACGTCCTGTACAAAAGCACGATTATCCGCGACCCCGACCTGAATACGGGCCATCCGTTCGTAATGTTTTACAATGCGAAAAGCAAATTGCGTCCCAACAACCGCGGTATCGAACGGATCGGCATGGCCGTTTCGAACGACATGCGGCACTGGAAACGTTTCGGCGACCAGCCGGTAATCGACAACGGCGCCGGCATTACCGGCGATGCCCAGATCGTCCGCATCGGCGACCTGTGGGTGATGTTCTATTTCGGCGAAGGATGGCGCCCCGGCGCATTTGACCAGTTCGCCTGCTCGTACGACCTCAAGAACTGGACCCGCTGGGAAGGTGAAAACCTGATCTCCCCGTCGGAATCCTTCGACAACCAATATGCGCACAAACCGATGGTACTCAAATACGACGGGGTGGTCTACCACTTCTACAACGCTGTGGATAAGCAGGGCAACCGCGGACTCGCACTCGCCACGTCGCAACCGGTCGGCAAAAGCGAATTGTCTTATTGATTGCGGCAGGCTTTCATTCGCGCTCACAGCCTTGGCTATACAAACATACCGCATCAAATACATAAAGATTCGTGCATCTAAAGATTTATGCATCGAATAACGCCGTTCGGTTTTCACGCCAAACAGAAGCCTGCAACGGATTCTCGCGTACGGGCCGACCTGCTTGAAATATATTCCATGAAGTTCATTTTTCATCGTCTATAGGCTGCTCCGTGCAGCGAATTTCAGAAATAGTCCTATCTTTGTAACACGATTGCGGCACCGGCACATGCATGTTAACCACCGGCACCGTAATCGCACCGTTTCCGCCGAATCCCCTAACTGGCAATGACGCGGAAAAGACATACTATACGAGCAGCAGCTTGTGTTCCGTGTTTGAAAATCTACCCAATTCTTAAACCTCTTGGAGCATGCGCTTGCCTGTCGGAGTTGCGTGCGGCGGTTGCCGCCGCGACTACGGCATGGGGGCATTTGTCAAGAGAAGGGTATTGGGTAGTACCTCAAGCACGACGAATCGTTCCCATGCCCTTTTTTTGGGTTGTCCGCCTATCGCAGGATCCCGGATTTACAGGCATGGAACGGAAACAGCCTACCCCCAATTCCCATGCAAACGCCCGATCACAAACAAGACGAGAAATCCGGCTGGAGCCGGTTCAAACAAGTCATCGACTGGAGTGGCATGTCCGTGAACCGCTTCGCCGGAGCAGTCGGCCTGCAGAGAAGCGAAAGTCTCTACCAGATCAAAAAAGGAAAAAACGGTATCAGCCGCCGCCTCGCCTCCCGGATACTGGAGCATTACCCGCAAATCAATTTCACCTGGCTAATGACCGGTAAGGGGCACATGCTCGCCGAAGAAAAAACCGATTTGTTCAAAATTCCCATTACGTTGCGGCTGACCTCCGAGGAAGCGCACGACCTGCTCGACCTGCTGAAAAAGATGTTGGAAAAACCGGCGCCACCGGATGACCGGCCGCTTTAGTACGCCTGCCTGCATCTTCCCGACCGGTTACCTGCCCCATCGACAAAGCGCTATTCGACTTATTTTCAACTACATTTGAATTTTTAAAAATATTTATTTCTCATACTGGATGCAAAAACATTTGCGCTATCGATTATTGTAATTATATTGTATTCTACAAACCTATAATACAACCCTATCATGATGAGAAAACTTCTTTTACTACTCAGCGTCGCTGCGATCGCCGCAGTTGGGTATTGCATGACTACCCATTCAGACGGAGCAAACATCCAACCGACCGACCAAAACACTCAGGTTGTTTCGGACAGCAACCAAGCCGCCCAGTCAATCGAAAACCGGCTTTGGTTCTCACTCGAAGACGGAGCATGGTATCTGAATGCCACTTACCCCGTCGCCACCCATTTGATAATCGATTACAGCGGCTACCCGATCCCCGGCACCCAAGTCGACTTTCCCTACGGATACTCCAGAATCCCGATGAACCTCAGCTCGGCGATAACCGACCTACAAATCGAATTGATAGAACCCCGCTCGGACGGCGTTTACAATTATACTTTCTGATTTGCGATTCTATAGGCAGGCGTCCGATTCCGCCCGGATGCCTACCTGTAAACGGAGAAACGACTGTTTCTCCGTTTTAATTTATCCGGACCTATCTTATTTTGTAACCTGTAACTTACTTTTCTGTGTATGTCCTGCACGACCAGATTACGTAAATCAAATTCTGATTCATCAAAAAAATGAAAATCAGGAAACCGTATCCTACTCCCCCTTTCGGCCGTGCGAAAACACTCGTCGCGCAGGCAACGTTGTATGGATAATAAACCGAAAGCCAGGGAACAGCATGCTGTTCCCTGGCTTTCGGTTTACCTTTTCGGCAAGTAACTGACCTCTCGTCAAAATCACCCTGCGCCAAATTACATCAGTCAAGCTACGCCGATCCGCTGCAATGGCTTGCATCCGAAGCCAACCTCTACAAAACGATCTTGTCGATCTCGTCAAAAGAGAATGGCCGGATCAGGCAGTCGCCCACCCCGTTCATCAGCACGAAATTGACCGATTTGGACTCTTTCTTTTTGTCCAGTTTCAGGGCTTGCAGCAAACGCGGCAGTTCGATACCGGAGGCCAACGGAAGCCCCATTTTTTCCACTACGGTCCGGATTCGCGCGGCATCGGCAGGCGAGAGCATGCCGTTCTGCTCAGACAGCGCGGCGATCATCACCAGGCCGATCGCCACCGCCTCACCGTGCAGGAACTCGCGCGAACTCTTCTCAACAGCATGTGCGAACGTGTGGCCGAGATTCAGTTTGCGACGATCACCATGTTCCTGCTCGTCACGCGCCACAATATCGGCTTTGACATGCACAGCCCTTGTGACCGCGTCAAGCAAAAGGGCCCGGTCTGTGCGGAACTCCTGCAACGTATGCCGCTCGAACAGTTCGAACAAACCCGAATCGGCAATCAGCCCGGCTTTGACGATCTCGGCCAGCCCGGCCCGGAATTCGCGTTCGGGCAAGGTTTGCAGCAACGAAAGGTCGCACAGTACGAAATCGGGCTGGTTGAAGGTGCCCACCATATTCTTGTATCCCTCGAAATTCACGCCGTTTTTGCCGCCGACGCTCGCATCCACCTGCGCCAGCAGCGTCGAGGCCACGAAGCCGAACGGCAACCCGCGCATATAGGTCGAAGCGACGAAACCGGCGATATCGGTCACGATTCCGCCGCCGAAACCGAGGATGAACGTACTGCGGTCGGCCCCGAGCGCCAACAATTCGCCGTAAAGCTTCTGGGCCGTGGCCAGCGTTTTGTTCGTCTCGCCCAATCCGATCAGGCAGTAATCGTACGCGCCGATGATCGGACGGTAGGCATGGAAAACATGTTCGTCCGCAATGACAACCACGCGCTTGCCTTCGGGCAGATAGTTCTCGAGCGAGTTGATCACGTCGCCGATCACGACCCGCGACGGGCTCTTGCCCGGACGTTGAACCTCAATGGTCTGTTTCATATCAATGTTTTTAAAGGCCTATCCACTCGCAAAGATAAATTTTCCCCATTTATTTCGTACCTTTGCAACCGTTAAAAACATCATTATATGCAGAATTTACGCAATATTGCGATCATTGCCCACGTCGACCACGGCAAAACAACGGTGGTTGACAAGATGATCCTCCAGGGGAATCTTTTCCGGGACAATGAGAAGTCAGGCGAACTGATCATGGACAACAACGATCTGGAACGCGAACGAGGAATCACGATCCTGTCGAAAAACGTCTCGGTCGTTTACCGCGACTACAAAATCAACATCATCGACACCCCGGGCCACTCCGACTTCGGAGGCGAGGTGGAGCGGGTACTCAATATGTGCGACGGCGTACTGCTGCTGGTCGACGCGTTCGAGGGCACGATGCCGCAAACCCGTTTCGTACTGCAGAAAGCGCTCGCGCTGGGGAAAAAGCCGATCGTCGTAATCAACAAGGTGGACAAGCCCAACTGCCGCCCCGAAGAGGTGCACGAACAGGTTTTCGACCTGATGTTCACCCTCGGAGCCACCGAAGAACAGCTCGACTTCGTAACGATCTACGGCAGCGCAAAACAGGGCTGGATGTCGCACGTCTGGAAAGAGCGCACGACCGATATCACCCCGCTGCTCGACGCCATCATCGACAATATCCCGGCTCCGCAGGTGGTCGAAGGCACTCCGCAAATGCTGATCACCTCGCTGGAATACTCCCCGTACGTGGGCCGTATTGCAATCGGCAAGGTTACGCGCGGCACCCTGACTTCAGGAATGCCCGTTACGCTGGCCAAGCGCGACGGCGTCACGATGGTCAAAACCCGCATCAAAGACCTGATGGTTTTCGAGGGACTGGGTAAAACCAAGGTGGACAAGGTGGAGTGCGGCGAAATCTGCGCTCTGGTAGGCATCGAAGGCTTCGAGATCGGCGACACGATCTGCGATTACGAGAACCCCGAACCGCTCGAACCGATCGCCATCGACGAACCGACGATGAGCATGCTGTTCACGATCAACGATTCGCCCTTCTTCGGCAAGGACGGCAAATTCGTCACTTCGCGCCACATCAAGGAGCGCCTCGACCGGGAGCTGGAAAAGAACCTCGCACTGCGGGTAGTACCGGGCCCTTCGTCGGACAGCTTCGTCGTTTACGGCCGGGGCGTGCTTCACCTCTCGGTACTGATCGAAACGATGCGCCGCGAAGGTTACGAATTGCAGGTAGGCCAACCGCGCGTGATTATCAAAGAGATCGACGGCAAGAAATGCGAACCGGTCGAAGAACTGACCATCGACCTGCCCGAAGAGGTGGCCGGCAAGGCGATCGAGCTAACGACCAAACGCAAAGGTACGCTTACTGATATGCAGACGATACACGACCGCCAGCGGCTCACTTTCGACATTCCCTCACGCGGCATCATCGGCCTGCGAAGCAACCTGCTCACGGCCACTGCCGGCGAAGCGGTGATGTCGCACCGGTTAAAGGGTTTCGAGCCCTACAAAGGCGACATCGAAATGCGCACGAATGGCTCGCTGATCGCGATGGAGACCGGAACGGCCTACGCTTATGCGATCAACAAACTACAGGACCGCGGCACTTTCTTCGTCTCTCCGCAGGAAGAGATCTACTGCGGACAGGTAGTGGGGGAAAGCACCCGCTCGGAAGATATCGTCATCAACCTGACCAAGTCGAAAAAGCTGACCAACATGCGCGCCAGCGGCTCCGACGACAAAGTATCGATCGCACCGCCGGTAATCTTCTCGCTCGAAGAGGCGCTCGAATACATCAAAGAAGACGAATATGTGGAGGTAACGCCGAAACACATCCGGTTGCGCAAAATCCTGCTCAGCGAAATCGACCGCAAGCGCCAGGCAAAATAAATGCCCGGCGGCAGCCGTTTTTACTGTAATCCGGCCGGATTCGACCGATATTGAGGAAGGCAGCCCTCCCTCTTCGCGAACTGGCGCTGTTGGCTGGCGGATAACAGCCGGGAACTACCGGAGCCGATACAGGCGGGCATGTCGTGTCCGATCCTTCCATACGACGGCGACGCGACCGCACTTACAGATGCGGCATCGCCCATGACCGGCCAGCAAACAGAAGCCCGACCGAAACCGGAGGTATACAAGGGCCGGTTCAAACAGGAAACTGAAAGCCGGAACTCCCCGGAATAGCGACACAAACGATAACAGATAACTAAAACTTTCAAACCGACTGACTCATGAAACGATTCCGCCTCGGAGCCCAGGCATTGGCATTGACTTGTGCCCTGATTGCGCTCCCGACGACGCTTTCGGCCGCAAAGCCGGAGACGAGACCCGCAGTTTCGACCGCGGCGATCCCGACAGATTACAAGGAAATCTGCAACGCCCTGCCCGCGAAAGGCCTGCAACACCCCTACCTCGTATTCAACGAAGCCCAGAAACCGGCTATCCTCGAATACATCAAAACCAACAAACGCGCCGGGGACATCTACCGGATGCTGCAACTCGAAGGTGAGCGCTACCTGCGCGTAGACGCCGATCCGGCTCCGGCGATGAACGACATCAAGAGCCGTTTTTCGGGCAAAGACGACCACGCCGCCTACCAGAACTACTACCAGTACGGCAGCGTGGTGTGCGCCCTGCTCTACCAGCTTACGGGCGACACCGCCTACGCGAAACGCGCATACCAGCTCGCCGAGAAACTATGCGAGATGGATACGTGGCGGCTCAGCGCGCACTATTTCGAAAATATCTACACGCGCGTATGGCCCTACGGGGTTAAAGACGACCAAGTGGCTTTCCCGTTCGATATCTGGGTAGGCGACTGTGCGGCCGACCTCGCTCTGACTTACGACTGGATCTACCCGACCCTCACCAAGGCGCAGCGCGACCGCCTGCGCAGCGGGCTGCTCGAACAGGCGGTTTTGCGCGTGAGGGGCAACTACGACTACCAATGGTGGGCGAATGCCTACAAATGCAACTGGTCCGGCATCTGCTTCAACGGATTGGGCATGGCGGCGCTGACGCTGCTGAACGAAGACCCGCAACTGACCGACGTGGTGATCCGCAGTATCGAGGGTATCGGCGGCATGGTGAGCAACATCACGCACGAAGGCGGCTGGCAGGAAGGACGCCACTACTCGGTATACGGCCTGTGCCAGTCGATGATGTTCATGGATGCGATCAAGCGCCTTTCGGACGGCAAGATCAACATGTTCCTGATCGACGGTGTGAAAAATGCCCCGGCTGACTTCGCGCTGTTCGGCATGACCGGCAACTTCAACGACGGCACGTTCCGCGACAAGGGGATAGGCGGTCCGATCGGCTCGCCGGGTATGTACGGCAAACTGGCCGCCGAAACGGGCAACACCAATGCGATGTTCTACATCAAAACGTTCCTCAACAGGCCCAATGCACTCTTCGGCGGTATCCGCAACAACGCGACCAACACGATCTGGGACCTGATCTGGCCTATGCCGACGGATATTCCGGCCACCAAACCGGCCGACGCGTCGAAACATTTCCCGGAAATCGACTGGGCTTTCATGCGCAAGGATTTCGGCGACGACTACATGCAGGTCGCTACCAAATGCGGCCCGCTGGACGATCCGCACCACGGCCATCTCGACGCCGGCACATTCAACCTCACCTGGAAGGGCGAGTCGGTCATCGGTGAATTCTCGCAGGAGTTCTACGACCAGTTCATCTTCAACGACGACCGCTGGGACTACCTCAACATCCGCAGCCTCGGCCACAACGTAGTGCTCGTGGACGGCGAGGAGCAGATCATCGCCAAACGCAAAGACCAGCCCTGGAAAGAGGGTATCGGCGGCAAGATCACCAAGTTCGAATCGTTGCCGGGTTTCGCCTACACGCAGATGGACGCGACCAACGCCTATCCCGGCGAGCACCTCAAGGGATGGAAGCGTACGCTGATCCTCGACAAGGAGAACAATATCGTGCTGGTGCTCGATAAGGTCCAGAGCGCAAAGGGAGCACAGATCGACCTGCTGTTCCACCCGAACGTTGAGGCGACCGTGTCGGCCGACGGCACCTACGCTGCCCTGAACGGCGACTCGACGCGCATGGAGATGAAGTCGATGAGCAAAGCGCCGCTGTCGCTGACCAAGCAGAACCAACTCTATTACCGCATCGTGCAACAGGCTCCCTATGCATGGGTTCCGTGTCTCTACACCACAGTAAAGGCTCCTTCGGAAACCACTGTAATCGGCACGGTATTCTATCCGACCGAACTGAAATCAGGTGCGAACCAATTCACACTGGACGAAAGCGGCAAGAACCCGGTCATCCGCTATACGGCCGGAGGCAAAAATTACGCTTACGAAATTTCTGACACACAAGTAAAAGCGATCTAATAAGTCAGGCAAGCGACAGGCCGGGTTCGGACAAATCCCAAAGCCTGGACCGCTGAAACGACGAACGAATCCGATGAATGAAACACGCGGTCTTCCGGGGCCGCGTGTTCTGTTTTCACCGATGACCATGACGGCTTGTATAGGGATTACGATGCCGCAAGACAAGACAAGACAAGACAAGACAAGACAAGACAAGACAAGACAAGACAAGACAACTCTCCCCACAGGATATAACCGGCCCCATCCGTCCCTTATAAGCACAGAAAGTGCAGGAGAAAAACGGACGCGTAAAAAGCGTAATCAATCGGTAAAAACAAAAGGGAAGTAGGAATAAGGGCAAGCGAGAATACCGGAGAGAGGGGAAGGCTACTTCGGCGCCTTGCGGTAGAGGTAAACGGCGATAAAGGCGTAGAGGATATTGGGAATCCACACCGCAATCCCCGGCGGGAGCAGGCCGCCTTTGGCAAATTCGTCGGTAAACTTGCTAAACAGGATAAACGAGAAGCAGAGCACGATGCCCATTCCGATATGCAGTCCGGTACCGCCGCGCACCTTGCGGGAAGAGAGCGATACGCCGATCAACGTTAAAATAAAGGTCGAGAACGGGGCTGAAAAACGCTTGTGCCACTCCACCTCGAAATGCGGCACCATATCGGAACCCTTCGCCTTCTGCTGCTTGATAAACCGGCCCAGTTCGGAAATGTTCATCGTCGTAACCACATCCTGCATCCGGCCCAGTTCGTTGAGCCGCAGGTTAATGACCGTATCGAGCGGCTGCGTATTCGTGAAAGTCTCCTTTTCGCCATCGAAATGCCGGACGATACTCTTCGGTGCGCTCCAACGGCCCGTCTCCGTGTCGAATTTCACATTGGCCCCTTCGAGCGACGAAACGATCGCGCCGTTCTCATAGGTCTCGAGCACGAAATAGCCAGCCGTATTGGTAGGCCCCTGATAATCCCGGATATAGACGAACGTACCCGGCTCGATCTGGCGGTAGATATGCCGGTCGTATTTCAGGTTCTTCAACCGCTTGAGGTACTGCATCTCGAAATCGAGACGATTCGAGTTGGCAATCGGGATCACCACTAAATTCAGCACCAGGCTCAACAGCGTAATGGCCGCAGCACTGAGAAAATAGGGCCACAGGAAACGGTTGAAGCTCACACCGCCGGACAGAATCGCGATGATCTCGGTCTGATAGGCCATCTTCGACGTGAAGAAAATCACAGCGATAAAGGTGAACAGCCCGCTGAACTGGTTGATGAAAAAGGGTATGAAATTGAGGTAATAGGAAAAGGCTATCTTCGACAGCGGCGCCTTCAATTCGATGAAGTCGTCGATTTTTTCCGCAGCGTCGAAAATCACGACGATCACGATAATCAGCGCAATGGCGAAAATGTAAGTCCCGAGGAACTTACGCATGATGTAGCGATCGAGGATTTTAACTCCGGGAAACTTGATTTTCATAACCTGCGGGATAGTTTTTCAACCATAACGGGTTTCCATTCGGAAAAAGTGCCTTGCAAAATCTGCTCACGCGCCTCGCCCACAAGCCAAAGGTAAAACGCAAGGTTATGCAGGCTGGCGATCTGCGCGGCCATCATCTCGCCGGCGATGGTCAGGTGGCGCAAATAAGCTTTCGTATAGGCGGTATCGGCGAAACAATGCCCCATCGGGTCGACCGGAGAGAAGTCATCGCGCCATTTCTGGTTACGTATATTGATAATCCCCTCGCTGGTGAACAGCATCCCGTTGCGGCCGTTGCGGGTCGGCATCACGCAATCGAACATATCCACGCCGCGTTCGATCGCTTCGAGCAGGTTTACCGGAGTCCCGACACCCATCAGGTAGCGGGGTTTGTCCTGGGGCAGGATCGAATTGACCAGCTCGATCATTTCGTACATGACCGGCGCGGGTTCACCCACAGCCAGCCCGCCGATCGCATAGCCGTCGGCCCCGAACTGCTGCACGAATTCGGCCGAACGGGCTCTCAGATCGGGATAGGTGCATCCCTGCACGATCGGAAACAACGACTGGTAATGACCGTATTTGGGTTCCGTTTTCGCATACTGCTCGAAACAGCGCCCGAGCCAACGCGAGGTGAGTTCCCACGATTTTTTGGCGTAATCGTATTCGGCATCGCCCGGCGGACACTCGTCGAAAGCCATCATGATGTCGGCTCCGATGCTGCGCTGGATATCGATCACCCGTTCGGGCGTGAACAGGTGGGCCGAACCGTCGATATGCGAATGGAAACGGCATCCCTCTTCGGCCAGTTTGCGGCAATCGGCCAATGAAAAGACCTGGAAACCGCCGCTGTCGGTCAGGATCGGACGGTTCCACGCGCTGAAGCGGTGCAGGCCGCCCGCCTGTTCGAGGATATCCGTTCCCGGACGCAGGTAAAGGTGGTAGGTATTCCCCAGAATAATCTGCGCCCCGACCTCTTGCTCCAGGTCACGGTGGAACACCCCTTTGACGCTGCCCACCGTCCCCACCGGCATAAAGATCGGTGTCCGGATTTCACCGTGGTCGGTAGAGAGCACCCCGGCGCGTGCGGCGCTGCGGGAGTCGGTATGTAGCAACTGGAATTCCATGCGGGTCGTCTCCGGGTCGCAGGCATCCATGCAAAACAGAGCATGTCCGGCCCCGGGCGATGCAAAGGTAAATATTTTTCCCTATTAATCGGGAGAATGTACCGGTTCTCTTTTGCGGTTTGTCCGAAATCATGTAGTTTTGCGTGAAATTGCCTTTAATCGCGTGAGTTTTTTCGAGATATACTACAATCAACTGGTTGACAACGGAATCATCGATCCCCGGCTGGCATTGGGCCTGTTGGGAGCGGTTCTGTTGCTGCTGATCGTCCAGCTTTACTATTACCTCGGCGTTTACGGCCGGCTTCCCCGCTACCGCAACAACCGGGGAATCGACCCGCAAACGGTACCGCCGCCCGTATCGGTAATCGTCGTAGCCCGCGAAAATTCCTATTATTTCATCGAACATACGCTGCCGTTGCTGCTGGGCCAGCAATACCACCAGTATGAGGTAGTGGTGGTGGATTGCAGTTACGACGAGGAGATCGGCCTGCTGCTGAACGAAGCGGCCGCCATCTATCCGCACCTGCGGCTGACGCGGATCAACGCGCAGCCGAACTACGAGCACAGCATCAAACTGGCGATCACCGTCGGCATCAAAGCGGCCGCCTACGAACATATGGTCTTCACGACGGTGGACAGCTACCCGACCTCGGAGCGATGGCTCTCGCTGATGGCCAAAGGATTTATCGGGGGAAACGTGGTGATCGGCTACTGCGGCATCGAAATCCGGAAAGGATTCGCCAACCGCATGATCCGCTGCAACCGGCTCGCCACTTCGGTACGCTACCTCGCAGCGGCGATCCGCGGTCGTGCCTACCGCGGCATTTCGCACAACATCGGCTACACCAAGAGCCTTTACTTTGCACACAAGGGTTTCAACCACCTGAACATGAACATCGGCGACGACGACCTGTTCATCCAGACGATCGCCACACCGACGAATGTCAGCATCATCATGAATCCCCACGCCACCGTACGCCAGATGCAATACGGCGGATTGGGCTGGTGGCACGCGATGCGCAAGACGCTCACCTATGCATTCCGCTACTATCCGCGCGGAATTCGCACCAGCATTTCGTTCGAACTGTGGAGCCGCATGCTCTTTTTCCTTACGGCAATTGCTGCGATTATTCTGCTTCCGCCCTGGTGGAAGATCATTCCGGCACTCTTTCTGCTGCTACGCCTGCTGATCGTTGAACTGAAAATCTGGCGCATCGGCAAACGCCTCGGCGAACGCAAGCTGGCAGGCACCTATATCCTGTACGACTTGACCTCCCCCCTGGGCGAATGCTTCCTCGCGCTGAGCCGCAGACTGCGCCCCAACAGAGCCGTATGGAGATAGAAAAATACATCGTCGCAACCGACCAGCAACTCATCGAATTTGTTCTCGGCGGGGATTCCATCGCTTTCGAACATTTGTTCAACCGTTACCGCGACTCGATCTACCAGCTCTATATCCAGCGCACGGGGGGCAATGTGGACGACACGAACGACCTGCTGCAGGAGACGTTCGTCAAAGTGTTCCTCAAACTGCATACCTACAACCCTGAACATACGTTCGGCAAATGGGTCTACACGATCGCCCGCAACACCTTTATCGATTTTACGCGTCGCAGGCGCGACGATACGATCTCGATCGAAAGGGCCGGGGAGACGATGGGCACACTGCCCGCCCCGGACAGCCCCACGCCGGAAGAACACATGATCACACACCAGAATGCCGCACAGTTCGAACTGTTCCTCAGCAAAATGGCTCCGCGCTACCGGGAACTGATTGAATTGCGGTTCTTCCGCGAGTTTTCGTACAAGGAGATCGCCGACCAGTTGAACCTGCCCATCGGCACGGTCAAGACACAGATTCACCGCGCCAGGGAGCAATTGTGCCGCTACATCACCGACCACAACGACAGACAGCTATGACCCGGAAAGAAACCCCGAAACCCGCAGACACCCTGGCATCAGCAGCACCCCTGCACAGCCCGCAACCGGCAGTCGTGCCGCAGACAACCGGGACCAACCGTCCCGGGGCGGAACTGATCGCCCGGTATTTTCCGGACCTGACGGCCGTCCAACAGCAGCGGTTCACCGCGCTGGAGGGCCTGTACCGCGAATGGAACGCAAAGATCAACGTTATCTCACGCAAGGATATCGGCCTGCTCTACCTGCACCACGTGCTGCACTCGCTCGCGATCGCCAAAGTGTGCTCCTTCTCATCCGGCGCACGTATTCTCGACGTCGGGTGCGGCGGCGGTTTTCCCGGTATTCCGCTGGCAATCCTTTTCCCCGAAACACAATTCACGCTGATCGATTCGATCGGTAAAAAAATCAAGGTCGTAAACGAAGTGGCGCAAGGAATCGGCCTGCGGAACCTCACCGCAATCCACGGCAGGGCCGAGGCGGTACAAGGTAAATTCGATTTCGTAGTCAGCCGCGCCGTGACCGAAATGAAACCCTTTATCGGGTGGATATGGGACAAAATCGAACCGGGCAACAGCGCCGGAACGCTGGCGAACGGCATCCTCTACCTGAAAGGGGGAGACCTCGAAGCCGAACTTTCGGCAACCGGCAGGCCTTATGCGCTGTACGAAATCGGGAAATTATTCGACGACAGGTTTTTCGAGACGAAAAAAGTGGTCTATATTCCGCGCTGACACAATTCCCCGGCACTGGGAACCATTGCCATCCCACTCCCCCGCCGAGAATACGAGCCATGTGAGCGGCGCCGGGCGAAAAATCATGCTTATACCCCTGCCCGGCGGCTGCGATACACGGCAAAACGCCAAAAAATCAGGGGAAAATTTTTGAATCATTCAAAATTGTTTTACCTTTGCACTCCGCGCGCCCGTAATATCGGCGCAACGTTCCGGCAGCAACGGGTTCCGCAGGGGCCTCGGACGGCACCGGGGCAGACCGAAAAGATAAATATCTAAAAAGATAAACCGATGAAAAGGACTTTCCAACCCTCGCAGAAGAAGAGAATCAACAAGCACGGCTTCCGTGAAAGAATGGCTACCGCCAACGGCCGCAAAGTGCTCGCCGCACGCCGTGCCAAAGGGCGCAAGAAACTGACCGTTTCGGACGAGGCCCGCGCAAAATAGTCTCCTGCACGTCATCGCGAGTGGAAAGCACACGCGCTGCACATATCGAACAAGGCTGCTGCAAGGGCAGCCTTTTCTGTTTGCGAGTAAAACCTTTCCGTCATGTTCAACCTGTCAGAATCCATTGCGGCGCTGGCCGACAAAATCGATAGAGGAGGGCGCCTCAGCCGCTCCGAAGCCAAAACGTTCCTGAGCGAAGCGCCCCTCGCATTGTTGGGGCTGTTAGCGACGCACGCAAAAGAACGCAAAAGCGGCAAAGCCGTTTTCTATAACCGGAATTTCCATATCGAGCCGACGAACGTCTGCGTCTTCAACTGCCGTTTCTGCTCCTACCGCCGCCCGGCCGACTCGCCCGACGCGTGGGATTATTCCAAAGAGGAGATCCTCGCGCAGGTAGACAGCCACCGCGGCAGCGGCGCGACCGAAGTCCACATCGTCGGAGGGGTACACCCGCGCAACGGACTCGATTATTACATCGACCTGATCCGATCGGTCAAGGGCCGGATGCCACAGGCATCGGTCAAGGCTTTCACAGCCATCGAACTGGCCTATATGATCAACAAGGCAGGGTTGCCGCTCGAAGAGGGGCTTCGCCGGCTCAAAGAGGCCGGCATGGAAGCGATCCCCGGCGGCGGCGCCGAGATTTTCGCCGAACCGGTCCGCTCCCGCATCTGTCCCGAAAAAGGAACGGCCGACGAGTGGCTGAGCGTACACCGTACCGCACACCGGCTCGGCATCCCGACCAACGCTACGATACTCTACGGGCATATCGAATCGCTCGACGACCGTATCGACCACCTCGACCGCCTCAGGAGGCTGCAGGACGAAACGGGCGGTTTCAACGCCTTCATCCCGCTCAAATACCGCAGCCGCCACAATTCAATGGAGGAGATCGGAGAGGTGAGTATCGTCGAGGATATGCGTATGACGGCGCTCGCGCGCCTCTATCTGGACAATATCCCGCACATCAAGGCCTACTGGCCGATGTTCGGCAAAACCACCGCACAACTGGCGCTCGCCTTCGGTGCCGACGACATGGACGGCACGATCGACGACAGCACGAAAATCTATTCGATGGCCGGCGCCGAGGAGAGCAAACCCTCGGTCACGACTGCCGAAATGGAGGCGATGATCCGCTCGGCGGGTTACGAGCCGGTCGAGCGCGATACGTTTTACAATCCGGTGAAAAAATAGTATCTTTAGCGCCAAATCGTCCCGGTTATGGATTACCTACGCAAACTGATCGCCAAGATAAGCGCCAACCCCATCGCACGCAACCTGGTACTGGCCCTGTGCGCAATCATCGTCTTCGGCTTCGTGGCCAACCTGCTGCTGAATCTCCTGACGCGCCACGGACAGGTACGCGACGTACCGGACCTGAGCGGAATGACCGTCGAAGAGGCGAAACACGCCGGCAAAGGCTCTTCGCTGCGTATCGAAATCAACGATTCGCTCTATGTGCCGGCTTACCCGGGCGGAGTGATCCTCGAACAAAACCCGGTAGCGGGGGCTCAAGTGAAATCAGGGCGGCGCGTCTTCGTCACGATCAACTCCTACCGGCAAAAGATGGTGACGATTCCCTATGTAACAGGGTTTTCGCTGCGGCAGGCCAAAAGCAACCTCGAAATGGCCGGCCTCGGCATCGACAAACTGATTTACCAAAACGATATCGCCACCAATAACGTACTCGAAGAGCGCTACAACGGCAAAATAATCCACCCCGGCAGCAAAATGCAGGCGGAAATGGGTGCAGGTATCACGTTGGTCGTAGGCTTGGGCAGCGACGCGACGGCACAGGCCGTTCCGCGACTGGCCGGCTTTTCGGCCCGTGAAGCGAAAAGCCGCCTGTGGGAAGCCGGATTCAACGTAGGGAAGATTACCCGCGATGCCGGTATCAACCTGCTCAATGAGAAAGAGGCCAGAGTCAGCGCGCAGTCGCCTGCGGCGGGAACGCGCCTCGGATTGGGCACCGCGGTCGGATTCACGCTGTCGCTCGACGACGCGAAGATCGAAGCAGGACGCAAAGCCGCCGACCGTTCGGCACGTGCCGCGGCAAAAGCCTATGCCGATTCGGTTGCCTCTGCTACGGCGGAATAAAACGCCGAATCCGGCAGCCTACCCATGATCGTTATGTTATCGGGAAATGGGCGCCGAACGCTAAGTTCTACGGGCTGAGCCCGTAGAACCGAAATCCGGAAAGCCATATCCGCCCCAGAACCGGGATCCGGCGCGACAGATAACATTCTGCCCGACAAACACGGGAAAGGACCGAACCATAGCCGTCCCGGCTCCGACTAAATCTTGCAACAGACAACCTTATGCCACCCATGACACCGACCGACATCGCCGAAATCCCGTCCGAAGAGTTGCATCCGCTACCGGGAACGGACGACGATCAGCAGGATGAGATGTACGAGCATTTCAGCCTCACGGTCGACAAGGGGCAAGCCCTGCTGCGCATCGACAAGTTCCTTACCAACCGCATGGAAGGCGCTTCGCGCAACCGCATTCAGACGGCTGCCGACGCCGGAACCATCCTCGTCAACGGCACGCCGGTAAAATCGAGTTACAAAGTCAAACCGCTCGACCGGATTTCGATCGTGATGCCCTACCCGGTTCGCGAAATCGAAATCATTCCCGAAAACATTCCGCTCGACATCCGCTACGAGGACGACGACCTGATCATCGTCAACAAAGCCGCCGGAATGGTCGTACACCCGGGTCACGGCAACTATTCGGGCACGCTGGTCAACGCGCTGACCTACCACCTCAAAGACCTGCCGCTGTTCCAGAACGGCGACATGCGGGCCGGACTCGTACACCGCATCGACAAGAATACGTCGGGGATTCTCGTCATCGCGAAAAACGAACGGGCGCACGCCCGACTGGCAAAACAATTTTACGACCATACGATAGACCGGGTCTACTGCGCGTTGGCGTGGGGCAATATGGAAAGCGAAGAGGGTACGGTGACCGGCAACGTGGGCAGGAGCCTCAAAGACCGCATGAAAATGGCCGTTTTTCCCGACGGGACGCAGGGCAAGCATGCCGTAACCCATTACAAAGTACTCGAGCGGCTCGGCTACGTGAACCTGCTCGAATGCAGGTTGGAAACGGGCCGTACGCACCAGATCCGGGTACACATGGAATACATCGGGCATCCGCTGTTCAACGACGAACGGTACGGCGGCGACCGCATTCTCAAGGGAACGACCTTTTCGAAATACAAGCAGTTCGTCGAGAACTGCTTTCAACAGCTGCCGCGTCATGCGCTGCATGCCCGCAGCCTCGGGTTTGTGCATCCCTCAACAGGGAAGTATATCTATTTCGAAAGCGACCTTCCCGAAGACATGCGCACGGTGATCGACCGCTGGCGCAACTACGTGGCCAACCGCCCCGCCGAAAATGAGAACGAATAAATCCGGGCCAACACAATTCAATTTAACCAAGACCGCTTTCCTCCCTAATAACCGGAACAGTTCCGGATCCAAAACAAAAAGCTTCCCGGCTGCTGACAGTCGGGAAGCTTTTTATATCACGAACAATAGCGGAGACGTACCTTGATGATCGGGAATAACCGGATTTACTCTTACGAATGCATTGGCCAGAACACCCCTGACAGCCCGTGAATCTTTTATAAATTCTGCCTATTTTTTCGATTTCGCAATGATCGCGCGGCAGGCCTCGAGCGTCAGGCCTTCGGGTTCCTGCCCTTTCGGAATGCGGTAATTTTTGCCGTCGAAAGCGATGTAAGGACCGTAGCGGCCGTTGAGTACCTGCAACCCGGGCTCCTCGGCAAAAGTCTTGATCGGCTCCTTCATCCGTTTGTCCTTAATCCGCTTCTGTTCGATCAACTCGATTGCACGCGGCAGCTCGATCGTATAGGGATCGTCGGTTTTGGCCAACGACACGAATTTACCGTCATGACGCGCATACGGGCCGAAACGCCCCACGCCGATCACCACCTCTTTGTCCTCGAATTCGCCCAACTTACGCGGCAAATCAAACAAGGCAAGAGCCTCGTCAAGCGTAATCGTCGCGATCAACTGCCCTTTTTTCAGACTGGCAAAACGCGGCTTTTCCTCATCTCCCTCAGCGCCGCCGATCTGTGCAACGGGACCGAAACGGCCGATCTTCACGAAAACGGGCTTACCGCTTTTGGGATCGATACCCAGTTCGTGCATCTGGCTGCTCTTGACCGGCTTGCTTTCCAGCGCCTCGTCCACTTTACTGTGAAATTCATCGTAGAAACTGCGGATCATCTCCGGCCAGCTCTTCTCGCCCATCGCAATTTCATCGAACTCCTTTTCGACCGACGCGGTGAAATTGTAATCCATGACGGCCGCGAACTGCGCATCGAGAAAATCGGTCACGATCATGCCGATATCGGTCGGCGAAAGTTTGTTTTTTTCTTTGCCTACGGTTTCGGTAAGCGTCTTGCGCGCGATCTTGCCTTTGGAAAGCGTCAGCTGCGTGTAGCCGCGCTTCTCTCCGTCACGGCTCTCCTTAATCACGTATCCGCGCGTAATGATCGTCGAAATGGTCGGTGCATAGGTAGAAGGGCGCCCGATACCGAGCTCCTCGAGCCGTTTGACCAGTGAAGCCTCGCTGTAACGGGGCGGAGACTGGGTGAAACGCTGCAGCGCGGTAATGGTTTGCGCCGTCGGCTCGTCGCCTTTTTTCATCGGCGGCAACAAAGCCTCTTCGCCTTCGCCCGTCTCATCCTCGACCGATTCGGAATAGAGCCTGAGGAAACCGTCGAACTTGACCACTTCGCCGGTAGCCACGAACTGTTCCGCCGCGCCGCTGACAGCGATATCCACCACCGTGCGCTCGGTCTGCGCGCTGGCCATCTGCGAAGCGACCGTGCGCTTCCAGATCAGCTCGTAAAGCCGTTTTTCCTGCGGCCCTCCCTCGATCGTCCGGTGGTTCATATATGAGGGCCGGATCGCCTCGTGCGCCTCCTGGGCACCCTTGGATTTCGTTTTGAAGTTACGCACTTCGGAATATTCGGCCCCGAACAGTACGGTTATCTCCTCTTTCGCCGCCGCAAGGGCCTGATTCGAAAGGTTCACCGAGTCGGTACGCATGTAGGTGATGTAACCGGCCTCGTAAAGCCTCTGGGCGACGGCCATCGTCTGGCTCACCGACATACCGAGTTTACGGCCGGCCTCCTGTTGCAGAGTCGAGGTGGTAAACGGTGCCGGCGGATTTTTCTTCGACGGTTTCTGCTCGACGTTCAGTACCGTAAAACGGGCGTCCTTACACTTCCCTAGAAATGCTTCCGCCTCCTGCTCCGTAGCAAAGCGCTTGTTCAGTTCGGCCCGGAACGCACCGGACTTGCCGTTTGCACCGGCAATCTCAAAATCAGCGACCACGCGGTAATAGTCCTTACTCTCGAAAGCTATGATCTCGCGCTCACGCTCGACGATCAACCGCACGGCGACACTCTGTACGCGGCCTGCCGAAAGCGACGGTTTCACCTTGCGCCACAGCACCGGCGAGAGTTCGAACCCGACCAGGCGGTCGAGCACGCGGCGTGCCTGCTGGGCGTTGACCAGGTCCATGTTGATCGAACGGGGATTTTCGACCGCATGCAGGATCGCATTCTTCGTGATTTCGTGAAAGACGATCCGCTTGGTAGTTTTCGGATCGAGCCCGAGCACCTGCGCCAAATGCCACGCAATCGCCTCTCCCTCACGATCCTCATCGGACGCCAGCCAGACAGTTTTGGCCGACTTGGCCAGTTTGTCCAACTCGCCGACCACCTTTTTCTTGTCGGCCGGGATCTCGTAATGCGGTTCGAAATTATTGCTAATGTCGATGCCCAACTCCTTCTTGGATAAATCGCGGATATGGCCGAAACTCGACTTGACCGTATACTCCTTGCCCAAAAATTTCTCTATGGTTTTAGCCTTGGCCGGGGACTCGACAATTACTAAATTTTCCTGCATAATCACTACCTGTATTAAAAGCGAAAACCTAAAGGGTCGCTTTAGGTTTTGTCGTTAGAGCATTTACCGTATCAATGTATAGGTAACCGCCACCCTCAGCGGCAACGGGTTAGAGGGATCGTTCGACGTATTCAGCCGAACCTCCTTGTTCGGATTGTAGATTTCGAAGAACGAAGGAGCCACCTCGATCCAGTAATCGCGTGTAGATACGTCAGCCATTACCTGAATAGCCCGGGTAATATCCATCGTATAGCTGTTGCGCGACCGGTTCATGTATCCGCCGTAAGAGAGCGTAACCGGGTTGTATTGCGACACTTCCAATTCGAAAGGATAATCCGAAATCGGACTGAAAGTCGCATAATCCGTATAGAATCCCAACCGGGTAGTCGCCGCATCGAGCGCAGGAATGTCCGGCTTATCGATTCCGATCTCAATCCGCGCGCTATTAATCACCAGCGTCTTATAAGTCGTATTCTTGCTAGTTTTCAATGCCTTCAGGTTCTCGACGAATTCTTTTGTAAAGTGCAGGAAGCTGGTTACACCGCCGCACCCCTGCACATACCCCACCGAGACCGGAACCCCCAATGAGGTCGTATCGTTGAATTTCGCCGGATCGATTTCGCTGCCGGTGTAGTCATGCTTGTAAGTATTCAGAGACATCAGCTTGGTGTAAGTCGCCGCACCGAACGAATAGCTGCCGATCACCGTATCTTTCGGGGTCGTCGCGGTCTCATCGGTGAAATTATGCGCATATACCTGCATCGAAGCCGAAGTGGTCAGCATGGAAAGTGCGGCGGCATCGCGCGGAGAGTTATCCGCCGGCGCAACATAGATACCTTTGTATTCATTGACGAACAGCGAATCGTCTTCGTACATCTCCGTAGTCGCTTTGAGCAGCCTGTTCATCAACGCCACAGCTTTATCGCTGGTCATCCGTTTCGTAATATTCGTGCCGTCCCCGAGTTTATAATCGAAAGTGAGCAACGGTTCCGGATCGATTACTTCCCGGACATCGAAATGATTCAAATAGTAGATCGAATCCACGTAAAGGCGCTTGGTAACCTCATAGACATTAAAGGTCTGCGTTTTAGCGGTATCACCCGAGCTCAGCGAGGATTCGAACGTCAGATACAAGCAGATCGAATCCCCGACAGGGGCCGTCCCGTAACGGTCCGTAGCCTCTTCATTGGAAGAATAAAACGAGGCTCCGCCGTACTGCCCGAGCCAGCCCGACTCGAAAGCCCCGTAAACGGGATCCTTCTTGGCGCCCATGCATCCGTAATACCAGTTGTAATTGGTGACTGTCATCGGAAGTGAATCCACCAACTGCAGGTAAGCATCGATACCGGAAACGGTATCCTCGAAAATTTGCATCTGCTGGTCATTGGGGATCAACGAACTGCCGACCGTGTTGTCCACTTTCGTACATGAAAACAGGGCGGCAAAAAGTGCGCAAAGGGAAATCCCGGCTACCGCTGCGTTACGACGTCTATTCATTTGCCAATATTTTACGATAGAACGCCTCGTATTGATCCAGATAAGCCGGCGTCGCCTTGTCCTGATACTCCAGAACCGGCTTGCCCTGCTCCTTAAGGCACCCGATCAGTTCATCCGACGGGGCCGCAGTTTCGCAGATTACCCCGTCGATGTAATTCATAACGAACTTCATCAGATTTTCGTATGTGGGATGCTCCAAAAGAGCGGTGTGTTTTTTTTCGACCCCTTCGCTGGCGATCTTTTGCCCAAATTTCGCATCGAGCTCCCCATCGAACCCATCATCATAGAGCGACATGACGATCTTGACGTTTTTGAAAACGGGGTCGTCGGCAAAGGTATTGCGCAAATAGACCGGAACAATTGCCGAGAACCAACCGTGCACATGCACGACATCAGGCACCCAACGCAGTTTTTTGACCGTTTCGAGCACACCCCGCGCAAAGAAAATCGCCCGTTCGTCATTGTCGGCGAAGAGACTTCCCTCTCCGTCGCACAACGTGAATTTACGCTGAAAGTAGTCCTCGTTGTCGATAAAATAGATCTGGACACGGGCCGAAGGGATCGACGCGACCTTGATAATCAACTGATGGTCGTTATCGTCGATGATCAGATTCATGCCCGAAAGGCGGATCACTTCGTGAAGCTGGTTCCGCCGCTCGTTGATAAGTCCGTAACGCGGCATGAAAGTGCGGATCTCATTACCTCTTTCCTGCATGCTTTGCGACAGAGTCCTGCACAGTGTAGACATATCATTTTCAGCAAGATATGGCGTTATCTCCTGACAGACATATAAAATTTTGCAGCTACTCATAAACGACTCCTTCTTATTTCTGCGGACAACGGGCCCGATTGCAAAGGTACGAATTTTTGATGATTAAACAAGCCGACCGGCGACAGGAACAATATGCCTGCGCCTGTAACAGCTTTTATCTCCACATGGTTTTCGACGTGGCGAAAAACGATTACAGAATCAACATCGCGTCACCGTAAGTACCGAAACGGTACTTTTCCTCCTTAGCCACTTTGTAGGCCTCCATCAGCAAGTCGTAGCCGGCAAACGCGGACACCATCATCAACTGTGTGGAATAGGGCAAATGGAAGTTCGTGATCATGCAATTGGCCACGCTGAACTCGTAAGGACAGAAAATAAATTTATTGGTCCAGCCGTCGAACGGTTTGAGGAAACCCTCGGTCGAAACGGAACTCTCCATCGAGCGCATCACGGTGGTACCCACGGCGCAGACTTTACCGCCCGCCCGCTTGATTTGGTTCACCTTCTCGGCTGTCTCCTCGGGAATGACCACCTGTTCGGAGTCCATCTTGTGCTTGGTGAGATCTTCGACATCGACCGTACGGAAATTCCCCAACCCGACATGCAGCGTCAGGAAAGCCATATCGACCCCTTTGATCTCAAGCCGTTTCATCAGGTGCTTGCTGAAATGCAGTCCTGCGGTCGGCGCGGCGACGGCACCCTCGTGCCGGGCGAAAATGGTCTGGTACCGCTCGTCGTCGATCGGCTCGACTTTCGACCGGATCCATTTGGGCAGCGGGGTTTCCCCCATCTTATAAAGGGTGGCTTTGAACTCGTCGTAATCACCGTCGAACAGGAAACGAAGCGTCCGGCCGCGCGAAGTAGTGTTGTCGATCACCTCGGCCACCAACAGGTCGTCATCTCCGAAATAAAGTTTGTTGCCGATGCGGATTTTACGGGCCGGATCGACCAGTACATCCCAAAGGCGCAGGTCGCGGTTCAATTCGCGCAGCAGGAAAATTTCGATTTCGGCGCCGGTCTTCTCCTTGTTACCGTAAAGACGGGCCGGAAAGACTTTCGTATCGTTGAAGGTCAGCACATCCCCTTCATCGAAATAATCGATCACATTTTTAAAAACGGAGTGTTCGATCTTGCCGCTGGCCCGGTCGATCACCATCAGTCTCGATTCGTCGCGGTTTTCGGCCGGATATTTGGCCAGCATGTTAGGGGAAAAGCTGTAATTGTACTGCGAAAGTTTCATCGCTATTGGAAGATTTTAAAGGTTTGCAGACAAGTCAACGGGTTGCAGTCCGTCATTCGGCAATTCCTGCCGGAAGCTTTTTTGAACAGAAACAAGTAATTATTATACGCAAAATATTGCGTTTTGTTTCATCCGGAACCGATTTTTCTACAATTTCCGAAAAACGATTTTTTTATTGAGCCCGGTTCAAACTCTTCTTCAATGCTATTTTACAGGCGAAACCGGGGATACGGACGGAGCGGACTGCGTGGGCGGAGCGGATGACAGCATGCGTTCAACCTCTTCGATCGTATAGAGGTCCTGCTCGGAAAACGCCCCGCTGCGGGTACGCCGCAGAGCCGTCAGATGGCCGCCGCAGGAGAGTTTCTCGCCCAGGTCCCGTGCGATCGAACGGATGTAGGTTCCTTTACTGCACCGGACACGCAACGTCACGTCCGGCAGGTCGATCCGTTCGGGTGCGATCTCATAAATATTGACCAATGCGCGACGCATCCTCACCTCTTCTCCTTCGCGGGCATATTCGTAGGCACGCCTGCCTTCGATCATCTTCGCAGAATAGACGGGCGGCTCCTGCAACTGTTCTCCTTCCATCTCCTGTAACGCGGCCAGGATCGACTTTTCGGTCACATGGCCGTAAGGATAGGTTTGATCGACGGGATGCTCCAGATCGTAACTCGGAGTGGTCGCACCGAGGCGAACGGTAGTCAGGTACTCTTTTTCTTCGGCTTGCAATTCATCGACACGCTTGGTCGCCCGGCCGATGCAGACGATCAGCACGCCCGTAGCGAGGGGATCGAGCGTCCCGGCATGTCCCACTTTAATTTTGCGGTGCCCCAGCCGACGCAGCAGTACGCGCATCTTGCGCACGACATCCGACGAAGTCCACCCGAGGGGCTTGTCCACAGGAAGCACGTATCCTTCCGGGAAGGGAAAATCAGGCATCAAAGGTTGTTTCACAACAATCTTTCGGATTAACGGTTATAATTCTCCGGGGTGCGGAAGCACCTAATTATACCGGAACTCAGATTACGCTGTACAGGATCGAAACGGTGCCGACAATCAGGCAATACACAGCGAAATAGATCAACTTGCCCTTTTTCACGATATTGATCATCCAACTGCAGGCAAACAGTCCGGAGAGAAAAGCGGTCACGAATCCCGCCGTCAGGGCAAGCGCTGAAATCCCGGTTTCGGAAGGGTGGAAGCCGCCTTTCATCAGGTCGAGCATCGCTTCGCCCAGAATCGGAATCAGCACCATCAGGAACGAAAAGCGGGCGACCTGGTCTTTCCGGTCGCCGAGCAGTAACCCGGTAGCGATCGTGGAGCCCGAACGTGAAAGGCCCGGGAGAATCGCGGCAAAAGCCTGGGCGACACCTATGATAAAAGCATCTTTGAATGAAATATTCTCTTTGAGCCGCGGCCGTGCATAATAAGCGAAAGCCAGCAGGATCGCCGTCAGGATCAGCGAGCAGCCGACCACGAGCAGGCCCGACGCGAACAACTCCTCGACCGAATCCTTGAAAAAGAGCCCGACAATTCCCACCGGAATCATCGAAAGCAGTATCTTAGAAATATAGATAGTCTCCGAATTCCATTTGAACCGGAAAAAACCGGCGATCAACTGCAACAATTCCCTGCGGAACACGACGATCGTACTGCAAACCGTAGCGGCATGCACCGCCACGGCAAACGTCAGGTTCTCTTCGCCCTGCAGGCCGAAAAGCGTGTTGAAAATCTGCAAATGCCCGGAACTGCTCACCGGCAGGAACTCAGTCAAACCCTGCACGAGACCGAGCACAATCGCTTCCCAAACTTCCATGCGCCGCTACTCCTTATTTTTAGGTTTCTTCATAATCGCGTAAATCTCGAAACCGAAACCCGCCAGCACCAATATCGGAGCCAGCGTAATCCGCCGGAAGTTGAACATAGCCTCGTTGAAAACGTTCGGGTCGTCGCTGCCGCCGCCGCTCATCAGGATGAAGCCGAGAATGATGATTCCCAGCCCGATCAGCATCAGTTTATAGTTGGCTACGGTCAGCGGCATTTCGCGCTGTTTCTCGGCCAGTGAAGCCGGAGCCTGTTTTTCTCTATTTTTCATGGTCATCGTTTTTTACGCAATATCAATAAATATGGATCTTGCTCGAACTCATCCGCAGGAATTTCCGTACAGCGAAAGCGGTAAAGAGCAGCGAAATAAGTACGCCGCCTGCCATCGTGCCGGCAAAAATCAGCGCGAGGTAGTTGTCGTCGCTGACGAATTTGATCTCGGGCAACCCTTCGTGCAGCCCCATCATCATCACGATCAGCATCGCCCACGCGATCAGTCCCGCATAAATGCCCTGCAGGATGCTGCGCGAAAGGAACGGCCGCATGATGAACCATTTGGTCGCCCCGACCAGCTTCATCGTATTGATGATATAGCGCTTCGAGAAGATCGTCACGCGAATCGTATTGTTGAGCAGGATCAACGCGATAATCAGCAGCGTACCGCCGAACAGCAGCAGGATCATATTGAACTTATTGATATTCTGCCCTATCTGTTCGAGCACACCGCGCTGGTAAACCACCTCGGCGACGCCCTCCCACTGCGACACCTCCTTTTCGAGCACCGAGATCGTCTCCTTGTCCGACGCACCGGCATTCAGCCTCAATTCATACGAATCGGGCAGCGGATTCTGCTCAAGGAACTCGACGAAATCGTCGCCGAGGTACTCTTTGAACTCCTCGGCAGCGGCATCCTTGCCGATAAAATGTACTTCGCGCACGGCCTCGTTCGCCGAAAGTTTTTTCGACAACGCCTCTGAAGCCTCGGGCGTCACGTCGCCCCTGAGCATCACATAGACCGTCATGCTCTCCTCGAGGCGCTGCGTAGCCCCCATCGCACCGAGAATCAAGTACCCGACACTTCCCAACAGAAACAAAACCAGTGCGATACTGACCGTCGAAATGACATAGGCATTGCGGACTTTCCGCCGGATCCTCTTATTGTTGTCCATCGTTATCTTTGCGTTTTTTATAAGCCCGGTAACCCGCTGCGCCGGCCACCGCCGCCACTCCGCCCAACAACAACAGCGAAGAGATCAGCGTCAGCGAAGAGAGCAATTCGTAATGCGGCGCACGGAAGCGGAACTCGACCGTGTGGGTTCCGGCCGGCAACACCATGGCGCGCAGCACGTAGTCGGCGCGGAAATAAGGCGCTTCGACCCCGTCGAGATAAGCGGTCCATCCTTTCGGATAATAAATTTCCGAAAAAACCGCCACACCGGGGGCTGCGGCCGTATATTCATACCGTTGCAGGTTCACCCGGTATTCGGTCATCGCGATCCTCGCAGCCGAGTCGGCAACCGGAGCCACGTTTCCCACCAGCGATGCGAACGGTTTGTCCACGACCGCCACGGTTTTGGTGTCCAGCCCTCCGAGCGCTGCAATTTCGGCATCGGGTCCGTCCACAAGGCGTACCGAATCGACAAACCAAGCCGCACCGTTGGCTCCGGGATTGAGTTGCGCCTCAGGAGTTCCGTCCTCACCCTGCACGATAACGTATTTCGTGTTGAGCATGTTGTACACGCCGACATCCATTTTTCCCAGATACCGCTCAATCAGATCCTGGTAACGGCGCAGTTTGGCCCCGTGGTATCCACCCACAGAACGGTGGAAGTAAGAGGTCGTCGCATCGTTGAACGGACTGACGGTCATGTTCAGCACGCGGAAACCCAACTCCTTGTCGGCCAATATTTGTTTGTCGGCTTCCGTCGGACGGATCGTATTATGACGCTCCTCTACGAATTTGTCGCGGCGCAGGTAACGCAGGTTCACCGGCACCATGTCGGCAGTCACCAACAGCGCCAGTACCAGCACGAAGCCCCCCCGTTTGATCTTCTGCCGGTAAAACAGCAGCACCGTCCCGGCCGTCAGCAACACGAACACCAATGAACGGAGCGCGTCGGCACGCATCAGCGACGCCCGCTCGGCACGCATCGCGGCAAAAACGTCATCGACCTGCTGACCGCCGAACATCTGGCTGTCCCCCTCGCCCGTAAACGACAGCAACGTACCGCCCAGCAACAGGAACAGCAAGGCGATACCGCCCACGGCGATCGTCGTATACTTCAATCCCTTGAACAGTTTCTCCCGAGGCACCTCCCCGCTCCACAGTTTCTGCAGTGTCAGCGCGGCGAGCAGCGGCACGCACCAGCCGACGATCACCAGGATCGTCGAAACCGTGCGGAACTTGTCGTACATCGGGAAATAATAATAGAACAACTCGGTGAACCACATCAGGTTCTTTCCCCATGCCAGCAGGATCGCCAGCAACGCAATGACGACGATCCACACCGTCACCCGGCGGCGCAACAGGAACAAACCCAAAACGGCGAGGAAAAGCGCCACGGCACCCACATACATCGGCCCCGAGGTAATCGGTTGCGGCCCCCAGTAGGCAGGCAGGTGCGTAGCCATGTTGCGCGCACCGTATTTGGTAAGGGCCTGCGCAACTTCGCCGTCATCGCTGAAGCCCCCTTCGGAGCTGCCTCCGTAAAGATTCGGGATCAGCAGGTTCAGCGTCTCGCCTTTGCCGTAGCTCCAGGCCGTAGCGTATTCCAGGTCGAGCCCCTCTTTTCCCTCCATCGACGAAGAGGACGCTTTCAGTTCGCTGCCGCCGCGGATCGTATCCTTAGAATGCGTCTGGATATAATAGAGCATCCCCGCATTGCTGCCGACAGCCAGCACGCCGGCCAATACCAGCAATCCCGTCACCTTCGCGAAACGGGCGAGTATTTTCTCTTTATAAGCCCGAACCAACTCACTGATCCAGAACGCCGCAACGATCATCAGGAAATAATAGGTGATCTGCGGATGGTTCGCACCAATCATCAACGAACCGAAAAACGCGGTAAGCGCGGCGCCGGCCCACATATTGCGCCGATAAGCGTACCACACGCCGCCGAAAAGCATCGGCGCGAAAGCCAGCACCATCATTTTGGTCATGTGCCCGGCACCTATAATCACAAAAAAGTAGGTCGAAAAACCGTATGCCAACGACGGAATCAGGCCGATCCACGGATTGACCTTCATGCAAAGCAACATGCAGAAGAAAAAGGCCATCGCCAGGAAAATCAACGCCGCGGGCTGCCCGAGGAAATAGAAAGCCTTAGAGAGGGTTTTCACCACCGCACCGTCGTACTTCATATTGATCAGGTAGGCAGGCATCCCGGAGAACATGTTGCCCTCCCACTGCGGATCTTCGCCAAAAGCCTCGCGGTGCTGCAGGATATCCTCCGTCATGCCGTCGTACTGCAGGATATCGTGCTGAGAGAGCACCTTGCCCTCGAACTGCGGGGCAAAACAGAAGAGCGTGACTATCAAGAAAACGATCAGCGCAGCCAGGTAGGGCAGCGCCCGGACAATATTCCTTTTATGCTCCATGCAGCCGAAAAGTCTAAGATTGAAGTGCAAAGTAACAAAAAATTGTTGAGATAATCCACCGGCGGCTTTGCCAATTCGGAAAAAACGCTGATATTTGTACCTTCTATAAAATCACTTATGGCCACTTTAGAGGAGATACAGCAACCCATCGCCGACAAGGTCCGCCGCTACGAGACGTTCATCACGGAAATTCTCCACAGCGACAGCGGCTATGTCTCCTCGATCTGCAACTACATCCTCGCAAACCGCGGCAAACAGATGCGTCCGCTGCTGGTGCTGCTCTCGGCGGCCCTGCACGGTGAAATCGGCACGCGCAGCTACCTGGGCGCCTCGCTCGTCGAAATGCTGCATACCGCATCGCTGATCCATGACGACGTAGTGGACGAAGCCTTCGTACGGCGCGGCGCCCCGTCGGTCAATGCCCTGTGGCGCTCGCACACGGCCGTGCTCATCGGCGACTACATTTTCGCCCGCACCTACCATGTCTGCATGGAGCAGGGGGGCGACGACATGCTCTCCGAAGCGACCCGTTCGGTACACGAGATGAGCGAAGGCGAACTGACCCAGACCGAACTGTCGGAAAGCCTGCGCATGACACGCGAACTCTACCTCGACATCATCTACAAAAAAACCGCATCGCTGTTGGCGGCATGCGGGGCTATCGGTGCCATTTCGGTCAACGCAACGCCCGAACAGATCAAAGCGATGCGCGACTTCGGCACGAACCTCGGCATCGCGTTCCAGATCAAGGACGACATCCTCGACTTCTCGCCGATGGAGGTGACCGGCAAACCGATGTGCGGCGACATGCGCGAGCGCAAGATTACGCTGCCGCTACTCTACGTCCTCGAAAACAGCTCCGAAGCCGAACACGGCAAACTGATCGGCAAACTCAGCGACATCCGCCAGCGGCCCGCCAACGTCGATTACCTCGCACGCACGGTACGCGAACGGGGCGGACTCGAACATGCCGCGACGGTGATGACCCAATACCGCGACAAAGCGCTTACCTCGCTGGAGAATTATCCCGAATCGCCGGTACGCGAAAGCATGCGGCGGTTCGCCGACTTCGTTCTGGAGCGCAACAAATAAATCCGCCCAGGCCGTCGCCCGGCATACTCCGGTCCCATACGTTATATTTCCATCGCACATTTCCCCGATTCGGGAACCACGCGGGGCTTTTTCCGGAAAAAGTTGTATTTTTGCGTTCTGTTAACGAGAATCCCCCTATCAATTTCTACACACTGCCATGTTTGAAAATCTAACGGACAAGCTCGAACGGTCGTTTCAAATCCTCAAGGGAGAGGGCCGGATCACCGAAATCAACGTTGCCGAAAGCCTCAAGGAGATCCGGCGCGCACTGATCGACGCCGACGTCAACTACAAGGTCGCCAAAAATTTCACCGACGAGGTAAAAACCAAGGCGCTGGGCCAGGATGTCCTCAAATCGGTGAAGCCGGGCCAGATGATGACCAAGATCGTGCGCGACGAACTGGCCGCACTGATGGGAGGCACGATGACCGACATCACCTTAGAAGGCAACCCCGCGGTAATCCTGATCGCAGGCTTGCAGGGTTCGGGTAAAACCACCTTCTCGGGCAAACTCGCCAACTTGATCAAGAGCAAAAAAGGCCGCCAGGTTTTGTTGGTTGCGGGCGACGTTTACCGTCCTGCCGCTATCGAGCAGCTAAAGATTCTGGGGCAGCAGATCGGCGTGGAGGTCTACACCGAAGAGGGAAACCAAAACCCGGTACAGATTGCCGAGAATGCGATCAAGTACGCCCGGACGAACCACCTCAACACGGTAATCGTCGATACGGCCGGACGTCTGGCCGTAGATGAACAGATGATGCAGGAGATCACGGCCATCAAGGCTGCCGTCAAACCGGGCGAAACGCTCTTCGTGGTCGATTCGATGACCGGTCAGGACGCAGTCAATACGGCCAAGGAGTTCAACGACCGTCTCGATTTCGACGGCGTCGTACTGACCAAACTCGACGGCGACACCCGCGGCGGTGCAGCCATCTCGATTCGCGCGGTAGTCAACAAGCCGCTCAAGTTCATCAGCTCGGGCGAAAAGATGGATGCGCTGCAGGTGTTCCATCCCGAGCGTATGGCCGACCGTATCCTCGGCATGGGCGACATCGTGTCGTTGGTCGAAAAGGCTCAGGAACAATACGACGAGGAGGAGGCGCGCCGGCTGAAGAAAAAGCTGGTCAAAAACCAGTTCGACTTCAACGACTTCCTCACGCAGATCAGCCAGATCAAAAAGATGGGTAACCTCAAAGACCTGGCGGGAATGATCCCCGGCGTGGGCAAGATGCTCAAAAACGTCGAGATCAACGACGACGTATTCAAACAGACCGAAGCGATCATCCACTCGATGACCCCGGCCGAACGCGCAGATCCGTCGATCATCAACGGCAGCCGGCGCCAGCGCATTGCGACGGGCAGCGGTACGACGATGCAGGACGTGAACCGCCTGCTCAAACAGTTCGAGGACACGCGCAAAGTGATGAAAAGCGTTGCCGGAGGCATGCCTAAGATGCCCAAAGGATTTAATCCGAGGGGCTTCAAACGATAAAACGCAGACCCGGCGAAAACGGCACGTCACCCGTTCAGCCAACCGCCGCTTTCAAAACGACGCAGGTAACACTCTATCATCCTTGCGGTTGCGGACCGTTTCCGACTGCAAACCGGACCGGGCCACAGCCATTGTAAGACCAACGTATATATCGCATATAAAATCAACGACAACATAAAATCACTGATATGACTATCATAGACGGGAAAGAGGTCGCAGCCAAACTGCGCAAGGAGATCGCCGCCGAGGTGGAAGCCTGGGTGGCCTCAGGACACCGCGCACCTCATCTGGTCGCCATCCTGGTCGGCAACGACGGAGCGAGCCAGACTTACGTGGGCCACAAGGAGAAATGCTGCGCCGAAGTGGGCTTCCGTTCGACGGTGCTGCGCCTCGACGAAGCGATCAGCGAAGCTTACCTGCTCGGAGAAATCGCCAAACTGAACAACGATCCCGACGTGGACGGATTCATCGTACAATTGCCCCTGCCGAAACACATCTCGGAACAAAAAGTGATCGAAGCGATTAACCCTCGCAAAGACGTGGACGGTTTCCATCCGGTCAACACCGGACGCATGATCTCGGGCCTGCCCTCGTACCTGCCCGCCACGCCGGACGGCATCCTCGAGCTGCTCAAACACTACGATATCGAAACCTCAGGCAAGAACTGCGTCGTTATCGGCCGCAGCAACATAGTCGGCCGTCCGATCGCAAACCTGCTCTCGCAAAAAGGTTGGGACTGCACCGTTACGATGTGCCACAGCCGCACCAAAAACCTGAAGGAGGTGGTCCGTGAAGCGGACATTATCATCGCGGCGCTCGGACAGGCCGAATTCGTCACGGCCGATATGGTCAAAGACGGGGCGGTGATCGTCGATGTCGGTATCACACGCGTCAAAAGCGACAAGACCAAATCGGGCTGGAAACTGCTCGGCGATGTCAAATTCGATGAAGTCGCGCCCAAGTGCAGCTACATCACCCCGGTACCGGGCGGCGTCGGTCCGATGACGATCATCTCACTGATGAAAAACACGCTGAAAGCGGCCCGCAAGGAAGTCTACAAAGACTAACCTCTTCCGGCATACCGGCACATCGTTTCGGCACCGGCCACGTGGAAGACTCGTAAACACATGAATGTGGGAACGATACACAAACAATCAGCAATCGGAAATCTTGATACAACGTGAAGTTTTTCGAGAAATTCTTTTACTAATAGTGCAACAAGTTGGTAATTTGACTTGTTGCACTATTGGCATTTTATCTTACGGACGCTTTCCCGTCACGGTAATGGAATAAATTCCCACATTGCCCTTTTTATATTTTTGAATGGTCGTTTTATCCAGATGTTCATTCAGCACGTCGTTCGGAATCGCAATCGTCTTGGTTCGCACAACCGCAATATCGACCAATCCGGCCCGCGCTATTTCGCGGAGATAATCCTCCCGTTGAATAGCACTCGCAATGCATCCCGCATACATCGCAGCATTGTCTGTAAATTCCTGAGGGAACAGCCCATCCAAAACAACATCCGAGATACAGAAACGGGCACCCGGCTTCAAAACCCGATATATCTCTTTAAAAATCCGATCCTTGCGCGGCAATAAATTGAGCACACAATTGCTCACGATCACATCGGCCATCGCATCGGGTAACGGCATATTTTCAATGTCGCCTTCTAAAAATTCCACATTCGTAAAACCTCGTCGTTGCGCATTTTCCCTTGCTTTAAGCAACATGTTCGGCGCAAAATCCACCCCGATAACTCTGCCCGTTGTTCCAACCTCTTCGCGTGCAATAAAACAGTCGTTGCCGGCACCGGCCCCAAGATCGACGACTGTGTCGCCGGGCTTGATTCCGGCATATTGAGTAGGCAGGCCGCACCCCACTCCCAAATCCGCATCCGGCTCGTAACCATTAAGTTTACTGTAATCCTCGCTCATAATCGTAAAGACTTTTTGCGACGGGACTGCAGGATTACAACAACATTTCTTCATCGACTCCGCATTCTTAACTAAAGCGAGCTCATTATAGCGCTGCTTTACCAACTTCTTTTTGTCATCTTCGTACCTCATAATCCAATGTACTAATTCGTTAATTTACGAACAACAATAATACAAAACACTTGCGATTCGGAGCAGTCATTGGTGAGTAAACCATTTGCACGCTCCCTGCGCCCTTTAACTATAATCGTTTTGCAGCTGACATTCGAACGGCCTGAGAAAGATTCCGTTTCCCTGTCTTTATCCCGTAAAGGATAGAAAATAAAGCCGCCTGTTTTTCTGCAATTCGGTTATTCAAATAAATCGTTAAGGCATTGTCGGGCCTTAGCCCAATTATCCTTGTTAATACAATATTTAACCATCGGCGGAGTAACTTCGCCTTGAATAAGTCCGGCATCTTTCAGTTCATTAAGATGCTGGGACAAAGTACTTTTAGCAACAGGTAAAATTTCCGACATATCACCATGATAACAACACGCTTGTTTGGAAAGCATTTGCAAAATGGCGACACGTACGGGATGTCCCAATGCTTTGGCATACCTGGCCGTCTGTTTCTGTTTGTCCGTAATCGCTTTTTTTGTCATCACCCTTCCCTCTGTTCGCAAATATACGAATAATGTTAACCCAATGCCTCGTCGCATTGCAAAATATCACAAAACACAATCACACTATCCTTTACGCTAACCCGAAGCGTACAGCCGCCGCTTCCCCAAAGAGTCCGGACCGTGTCGCGGTACCCCGGCTTTTAAACTTACAGGAAGCTTACCTGGTTGCTCCTGCACGCTTCCCGAATCTTCCGCAGGTTTCCAAGGCCGGGTTATTTCCTCAATTTTCGAAAAAAGCTGCTGACCAATTCCCCGCATTCGGCTTCGAGTATCCCTCCCCGTACCGTTGTTTTCGGGTGGAACACGGCCTGAGAGACCGTCGAAACGCCGCGTTTGGGATCGGCGGCCCCGTAAATCACGCTACCAACCTGCGACCAATAGCACGCGCCGGCACACATAACGCACGGTTCAACCGTTACATACAGACGGCACTCGGACAGGTATTTGCCCCCGACCGAAGCGGTGGCCGCCGTAATCGCCTGCATCTCGGCATGCGCCGTAGGATCGTTCAGCGTTTCGACCAGGTTGTGTCCGCGACCGACTATCCGATCGCCCCAAACCACCACGGCTCCGATCGGAACCTCTCCCAAATCGAACGCCCTGCGTGCCTCGGCAAGCGCCTGGCGCATGAAAAAATCGTCTTTGTTTTGTATTTCGTTCATTAGAAATTTATACCTTTGAAACTTGTTTGGAACGGCTAAATGGTTCGGTCTATTTTTTTTACGTTCGAGCCGGAATGACAAAAATATAAAATTTCCGATATAATGTACAGAACCCACACCTGCGGCGAACTCCGCAACACGAACCTCTCACAACAAGTCACCCTCTCGGGTTGGGTGCAGAAAGTGCGCAACCTCGGCGCAATGACCTTCATCGACATCCGTGACCGCTACGGCATCACGCAATTGGTAGTCGACGAGCACTCGCCCGCCGAGCTGAAAGAGACCGCCGACAAACTGGGCCGCGAGTTCGTGATCCAGGCGACCGGCAAAGTGGTGGAACGGGCTTCGAAGAATACGAAAATCCCCACCGGTGAAGTCGAAGTGGTTCTCGATTCGCTGAAAGTCCTGAACGCTGCGCAGACACCGCCCTTCACGATCGAAGACAACAGCGACGGCGGCGATGACCTGCGGATGCGCTACCGCTTCCTCGACCTGCGCCGCAACCCGCTCAAAAACGCAATGATCCTGCGCCATAAAATCGCACAGGCGACCCGCAACTACCTCGACGAAAAGAACTTCCTCGAGATCGAAACGCCCTACTTGATCAAATCGACTCCGGAAGGCGCCCGCGACTTCGTCGTGCCCTCACGCATGAATCCGGGGCAGTTCTACGCGCTGCCGCAATCGCCGCAAACGTTCAAGCAGCTGCTGATGGTCTCGGGCTACGACCGTTATTTCCAAATCGTGCGCTGCTTCCGCGACGAGGACCTGCGGGCCGACCGTCAGCCCGAATTCACACAGATCGACTGCGAGATGTCGTTCGTCGATCGCGACGACGTGCTGGAGCTGTTCGAAGGAATGGCCAAATACCTGTTCAAAAACATTCTCGGCATCAACATGACCGAACAGTTCCCGCGTATGACGTGGGCCGACGCAATGGAACTCTACGGTTCGGATAAGCCCGACATCCGCTTCGGAATGACATTCAACGATATCACCTCGCTGGCACAGGGTAAAGGTTTCGGCGTATTCGACTCGGCCGAATATATCGGCGCCATCTGTGCTGAAGGATGCGCCACATATACCCGCAAACAGATCGACGAACTGACCGAATTTGTAAAACGTCCGCAGATCGGTGCGAAAGGAATGGTTTACGTCCGTTGCGAAGCCGACGGGTCGTTCAAATCGAGCGTCGATAAATTCTACTCGCAAAGCGACCTGAGTGCCTGGGCTGCCAAATGCGGCGCCAAACCGGGCGACCTGTTGCTGCTCCTTTCCGGGACGCGCAAGCAGACCCTCAGCGCACTGTGCGAGCTTCGTCTCGAAATGGGTTCGCGCTTGGGGCTTCGCGACCATGCGAAATTTGCGCCGCTGTGGGTGGTCGATTTCCCCCTGCTGGAGTGGGACGATGAGACACAGCGTTTTTACGCCATGCACCATCCGTTCACCTCGCCGAAATTCGAGGACCTCGGCCTGTTCGACACCGATCCGGGCAAGGTACGGGCCAATGCTTACGACTTCGTAGTAAACGGCGTCGAAGTGGGAGGCGGTTCGATCCGTATTTTCGACTCGGAATTACAGCACAAGATGTTCGAAGTACTCGGCTTCAGCGACGAATTGGCCGAAGAACAGTTCGGGTTCCTGATGAATGCGTTCAAATACGGCGCACCGCCCCACGGCGGCATCGCTTTCGGCTTCGACCGCCTTTGTGCATTGTTCGGCGGCGCCGATTCGATCCGCGATTACATCGCCTTCCCGAAGAACAATTCGGGCCGCGACATGATGATCGACTCCCCGTCGGAAATCTCGGACGAACAGCTCAAAGAGCTTGCGATCGCGGTAAAAAAATAGGCATCCGCTATTTTTTATCGCTTTTTGCAACCGAAAATTTGGAGGTAAAAATATTTTGCTTATCTTTGCACTCGCAATCAGGAACAAGGATTGCAACAAAGAAGGGAGCTTAGCTCAGTTGGTTCAGAGCGTCTGCCTTACAAGCAGAGGGTCGGGGGTTCGAATCCCTCAGCTCCCACACTAAAAATCAAGCAGTTAGAGAAATCTGACTGCTTTTTTTGTGTGTTCTTTTCTGGTGGTTTTACACGTTTCTGAAGCATTTGTGTAAGCAAATGTGTAAGCAGAGAAACAACTATGAAAGCCTCAGTAGAAGTCATTTGCTACAAAGTTCGCCCTTTGAAAAACGGCGAGTATCCATTAATGCTTCGCATCACTAAATCACGTAAACGCAAGTACATCTCTATCGGAATCTCGATAAAAGAAAAATTTTGGGATTTCGACAAGAACAAACCCAAACGAAATTGTCCTAACAAGGAGCAAATCGAGCGATTGATCGCCTCCAAAACAGCTGAATACAACGACTTGATCGTTGAAATGACAACTCAACAAAGGGAGTACACCGCTGAAACGCTCGTTTCTCATTTCCGTAATCGAATCCAATGCTCCACAGTTATCGAACTATACGACAAACTGATTGCTGATTTTAAACGAAACGGCCATCTCGGAAATGCACGTGTTTATCAATATTCCCGCAGTTCGTTACTGAAATTCACCAATATGCAAATCCCCTTCAGCGACATAACCATCATGTGGTTGCGAAGGTACGAAGATTGGCTACGAACAAATGGATGTGGAGAAACTACGGTAAGCCAATTATTCCGCACATTGCGTAGCGTATTCAACAAGGCTATCGAATTACAATTAGTAAAACGAGATTATTACCCATTCGACACCTATAAAGTCAACAAATTCGATACGCGGACGAAAAAACGAGCCATCACAAAAGAGGACGTACGCAAGGTCATTTCACTCGATTTGTCGAAAGGCTATCCTTCCGAACGGTTGGCACGAGATATTTTCGTATTCAGCTATTTCGGAGCAGGAATTAACTTTGCAGACATTGCCCTCTTGAAATATGGCAACATACGGGATAAACGGGTGCAATACGTTCGTAAGAAAACAGGCAAGCCTATCAATTTTCTACTGACAGAAGAAATGCAGAAAATCATTGCCCAATACCAACAAAAAGGACAGACGGATGAGGATTATATTTTTCCAATTCTTGACCGCCATATACATAAGACAGAACAGCAGAAATATGACCGCACACACAAGGTATTGACAAATACAAATCGTTGGTTACGTAAAATTGGTGAGCGAGTGGGCATTGAACATCTAACCACCTATGTCGCAAGGCATACCTTCGCCACCGTGCTGAAACGCTCTGGAGTGAATATCGCTATCATTTCTGAATCTTTGGGACACTCTGATCTATCTACCACACAAATATATTTGGATTCTTTTGAGAACTCACAGATAGACGAGGCAATGAAGAACCTACTATGATTCAAACAAGGACAAACTTTGTAAAAGGGTTAATCTTTTAGACCCTTTTTCAAAGTCTGTCCTCTTTTTCACTTCATCCTAAAAGTCGAATAAAAAGCCATATCCCATCTTTTTCAGTACGTTTTAGAACAAAATCCCGCTATGTCACTACGTTTTCAGACCTGAATACGACCGATTGATGCCTTCCACAAAAAGAATTCAATTAAACCTCCATCAATCAAAATTTTTCAATCGACTGATTTTCAAACATACAAAACAATGAATTCATTAAAAAATCGTATTCAAAAGGCTTGACCATCTCCCCAATTTTTCGTATCTTTATAGTGTCTTTTAAAGGCGATCATTCATTCTACTTCCATATTATAAACGAATAAGGGCAGGTTATTCCTGCTCTTATTTTTACATCCATTTTTCCATATTTTTTGAGTGCGAAATGAATATTCTCTTAATAAGTATAGTTTCAGAATCAAAAAATGTGGAAGATTTATATAAAGAGATTATTAATTAACACTTAAACATTTAAAAAATGAAACACGATTGAACGATTCCTGCTCCCGATGGAGCGCATTATCTCTCGGAATTTATGACCGAGATTCCTACGAACTGTTTATTTAACAAGAAGCAAACGGGATGCGGCGCTACCGAGTTAGCCATACGCAACTCTATTCCAACCATTATCGCCATGCCTTACGTAGCATTGGTCAAGAACAAGACCATTTATCGTAAAGACAGTATTTCCGTGCTGGGTGTTTACGAGGGTATAACCGAACAGGACATCATCGACTATGTCCGTACCCATTCTCCATTAAAGATTGCGGTTACCTACGATTCCCTGCCCCGCACGATTCGTGCACTGGAAACGGCGGGGCTTAATCCTTATCGAGATATGTTCCTGTTGGTGGACGAGTGACACGTACTGTTCAACTCCTATTCGTTTCGACATACGGCCGTTAAAAACCTGCTGGCAGAGGCATCCAGATTCCTACGGGTGACTTATATGACGGCCACACCCATCGAACGGGAATACATATTAGAGGAATTGAAACATCTTCCCGTCTGTGAAATCGACTGACCGCATCTGACCGAAATCAACGTCCGTTCCCGACAGACCACCAAGCCCGATAAATACGTTGCGTTGGAATGTGAGAAAGTCTTACGGGACGACATGCCCTATAACCTGCACATCTTCGTCAACAGCGTGGAGTTTATCGCCAAAGTGATTCGCTTACTCAAACTCGCTCCCGAAGCGGCCAAGATCGTATGTTCGACTTCGGGGGACGCAAGGGCCGAGAATGAAAAGAAACTCGGCAAAGACTATCCGATAGGCCAACCATCCGATCCCGTCAAAAAGATCAACTTCTACACTTCCACCTGTTTTGAGGGGTGTGACCTCTACGATGAGAACGGAGTGACGTTCATCGTCAGCGACGGAAAAAAAGCGCATACCTTATTGGATATATCCACCCTCTTTACGCAGATTTGCGGACGCATCAGAAACTCCAAATATAAAACCCAGATCGTGCATGTCTATTCAACGACTAAATACAGCGATCAGGTGAATTTAGCCGAGTTTATCGCCTCCACGGAAAAAACATGGTCGGAAGCCGAAAGCTATGCCGCAGAGATCAACGCTCTGAGCGAATCGGCCCGAGTGAAAACGTTATCGAAGATTCCTTACATCAACGAGCTGTATGTACGCATCGAGGATAACCGACTGATCGTAGATCGAAATTTGGTAAACATGGACATCGTGAACTTCAAGATATGCCGACATATTTACAGAACCTATGTAAACCTGACGGACGAACTGCAACGCAACGGTTACAGAATCACCCGATACAGTTACAGTCCCGTAATCGAAAAGCTGAAAACCGCCCTCGCGGCAAGGGTCACCTTTCAAGACGTGTTCGACGAGTACCACCGACTGAAAACGACACAGCCGTTTTTCTCCTGGGACAACCATACGGAACTGTGTGCGATGATCGAAAGCAAGCATCCGCTGATTAAACCAGCTTACGAACAATTGGGAGTGGCCAAAGTGCAGGCGTTGAAATACCATGTAGGCAACATCAGGCGGGAGTTAGTGAAAAAGTTACCGATCACGAACGAATACAAAATTGTGAAGATGGTAAACGATGCCTTCGCCAAACAGACGGCCACACCCAAAAGCACGGCAAAGGAAAAGTTGCAACGAATTTACGACACGCTGGGAATATCTCGTACGGCCAAAGCCTCGGATTTAGCAAACTGATATGAGATCAAAGAAACCTCACCTAAAGTAAATGGAAAAACGACAGCCTGTGTGACGATCATAAGGGATAGACTTATTAAACGATAATTCGTATTATTGCAATAAAAATTTTCACTATGGATAATATGTTTTTTGTATGGTTAACTATAATTGTCAACATTATAGGATGGTTTATATTGCATAATTTGTCTAAACGTCGCGATCTATCAAACAAGAAAAAAGAAATGAAAATTCAATATTTGATAACAGCTTGGCAAAAATTAGAGCACACGGCAAATCGGAATACAAATAAAGCTCAAATAGATCATTTTCATTCAGACATTGAAACTGCTATCGCAAATATTCAACTTTTGGGAACTCCCAAACAAATTCAATTAGCACAACAATTCGCCGAAGACGTAGCAACTACTCGTTCAGGAGATTTAATACCTCTCCTTATTGAATTACGACAAAGTTTAAGACAAGAATTAGAATTGGAGCCTGTGGAAGATAAATTCAAATTTATACGCTTTACATAGTTAGTAATCCTTGACACCTCATACTTCTGGAGCTATTCATAGATAATCTTACATTCACCCACTCCCACCAAAATCCCCCTCCCCTTAGCTAATTAAAAACTCGATAGCTATGGGAGAACAATTTGAGCAAGCAAAAAAGTTAGTTCACAACCACGTTTTATGGGAACAGGAGATGCTGATAGACGGTATGCTGAAGGCAGGTCTATTGCCTGAAGAATACATCTATCCTTTCGTGGATGAAGAAGTGTTGGAATGGTGGTTGGTGACACCTTATTTGGCAAGAAAACTGAAAGGACAGGGAGAAATCATCCTTGAAGCCTACGATTGCCATTGGTGGGGACGGTTGACAAGCGGACAGGCCATCTACTTTGACAGCGCTATACAATCCATTTGCCATACATAATTGCAGCGTCTCTTATATAATGATCGGGATATTGTTTGATAATGAAAGAATTATACAGTCTTTCTTATCTGCAATGTCCCGATTATTTATTTGCTACCGACTGCTTTTAGAGAATCGGGATGAGGGACAGGATCAAAGCCCCTATTACATCAAAAAGGCTGGTTTTATTCTCAAAAATGCAGAATTTCCCAACCTACTTACAACTTTATTGGGTTTCAACGTTGATTTTCTGAAACTTTACACCCAAATTTACTTCTGCAAAACCCCATTGAGTGATTGTAATTTCAAACATTTTCATACCTTTGTTTTGTCGAGTAATCGACAGACATATTGATTAGTGAAAGTGTTTCGCTAAATCCTTGACAGGAAATCTGACAATTTCAATAGCACAGGGATAGGCTACGAACACTCATCACTTGTATAGCTATATATCATTCTCGATATATACTATTCAAGTGTGGGGTTTTGCTTATTTGTGCTAAGGCTTTGTCAGAGCCTCCTGTCAGATAGGTGAACAACTCCACACTTTTCTTTTTGTACATAACCCACCGCAGCAGGAGTTGATACGGTACAAAATCCGTAATCATGGAATTAAAAGTTGGAGATGTCGTACAACTAAATTCAGGAGGTCCGAAAATGACCGTGTCTCAGTACCCATTTAAAACGATAGATGGGGCGATACATGAAGATCAAGTCGAATGCACTTGGTTTGATAGCGAAAATCGTTTGAAACACAACGTTTTCAAAGTTAAACAATTGCAAAAATCTGATCTATTATGAAAAAACTTTTCTTTTACCTGTCGCTACTTGGAATTATGCTGAGCGGTTGCGGTAAAAGCGATGAGCCAACACCCGATCCTAAGCCCAATCCAGACACTCCATCCACACAAACGAGCATTACTATTTCACCTTCATCGCTGACATTTGACGCTGATTATCAAACTACAACAACAACATGGCAACACGTTGTTATTCATAGCTCTGATAATTGGAGCGTTACGGGTGGAACATCATGGTGTAAAACAGCTATCACCGAAGGAAAACCAACGGATAATATCGTTCCTATCGTTATTGAACCTAACACTTCGCCAGACGAACGTAATGCGACATTGACATTCATTTGCGGTGATAAAACGGCCAAATTGGTGGTCACGCAAAAACAGCAGGACGCGTTAACTGTTACGTCCTCTAAAGTTGAAGTCGATGCACAGGGAGGGCCGATCAACGTAGAGGTCAAAGCCAATATCCCCTTTGAGTATGTAATTGCAGACAAAGACAAAGGTTGGATCACTCCCGTGGAAACCAAGTCCATGCAAACGACCGTCCTTACATTTAATATAGCACAAAACGAAAGTATCCAAAAACATGAAGGAACCATTACGATTAAGAGCGGTGAACTGAGCGAAACGATCACGGTATATCAGGCAGGAGAACAACCCACTATCGTCATTACTCAAAACAATTACGAAATTTCAGGCATGGGCAAAACGATCAAAGTGGAGATCAATAGCAACGTCGATTACACCGTATCTATTCCTGCGGCTTATTCGACATGGATACAGGAAGCCGCCGAACCGAGGGCACTTTCCACGCACACTAAATATTTTACCATATCTATCAATTCAGAAACGCAGCCCAGATCGGGAGAGATTCTATTCACTTCACAGGAACATAATCTGGCAGAAAAGGTGACGATTCAACAAAAGGCACTTGATGCTGATCTTACGACCGTCCATGTGCCGACAAAAGGCACTTTAGCGTCCGTACTGGCTGAAAACGATCTGGAAGCATCGTCTATCGTCCTACTAAAAATCACAGGAGAGATCAATGACGTGGACATGCTTGAAATACGGAGAATGACTAATCTAATAAACCTCGATATTTCGGGAACCAATCTGACGGAACTGCCAGCAAGCACATTCCAACAATTAAAAAATCTGAAAAAAGTCATTCTGCCCAATACGTTGACATCGATCGGGGAAAATGCGTTTAAGGAAAGTGGTCTCCAAGCCATTGAAATCCCTGCTAGCGTAGAAGCAATTGAAGATGGTGCATTTGGTAATTGTACTGCATTGACAAACGTAACGTTTGAAAAAGGGTCACGACTCAAAATAATCAACAACGATGATTCTTTTCCTTATTGTAATGGAGCGTTTTCAGGCTGTACCTCACTGACATCCATCGAAATCCCTGCAAGTGTAGAAACGATTGGGAATACTACATTTCATGGCTGTACTGCATTAACGACCGTAACTTTTGAAAAAGGATCACAACTCAAAACAATCATGGGAGATGATTCTTATCCTTATTCTAATAATGGAGCGTTTGCAGACTGTACCTCACTGACATCCATCGAAATCCCTGCAAGCGTGGAAACGATTGGCCTTGCCACATTCGCTGATTGTACTGCATTAACGACCGTAACTTTTGAAAAAGGTTCACAACTCAAAACAATCAAGGGAGGCTTTGAAGTCGGAGCGTTTCAAAACTGTATTTCGCTTACATCTATCGAAATCCCTGCCAGTGTGGAAACGATTGAAAGGAGTGCATTTTATAACTGTACAGCCTTAACAACCGTAACTTTTGAAAAAAGGTCACAACTCAAAACGATTGGAGGATGGTATGAGGACGCTGACGATACTTGTATTGGTTATGGAGCGTTTGCAGACTGTACCTCACTTACATCTATCGAAATCCCTGCTAGCGTGGAAACGATTGAATTTGCTGCATTCAAAAATTGTACTGCATTAACGACCGTGACTTTTGAAAAAGGATCACAACTTAAAATGATTAGGGGAACTAATTCTTTATATTCTTATTCTTCTTATGGAGCGTTTGCAGACTGTACCTCACTTACATCCATCGAAATTCCTGCTAGTGTGGAAACAATTGAAGTTGCTGCATTTCAAGGCTGTACGGCATTAACGACTGTGACTTTTGAAAAAGGATCACAACTCAAAACAATCAAGGGGTGGCGTCGTTATGACGGTATGTCTTATGGAGCGTTTGCTAACCTAGCCAACTTAAAAACTGTAGACATGTCGCCTTGTACGCAAGTGAAAGAGATTCAAACATGTGCTTTTGTTAGCTGTAGCAGTCTACAATTATTCAAGATAGGAACGATAATGCCGCCTACAGCTGAGGATCGTTCGTTTAGTAGTCTTCCCATCTTTTCCATCCTCAAAGTCCCCGCAGAAAGCGTGGAGGCATATAAAAAAGCCTATGGATGGAATAAATTTTCAAATATTTCAGCGTTGAATTAGATATTGCCATGCGACAGTTTATAAAGTATTTTTGGATCATAGCGTTAATATGCCCCATCCTGTTAAATGTCATTTTGGGGTTCCATAGCCCTAATAATATCAAAGTGATTGGAGATTCCGCTACTTGGTTACTGTTCTATGGCTCTTACATCGGTGGCGTTTTGACTGCGATCATTGGATTTTGCACAATGAATCAAACCAGCAAACTGAATAAAAACGAAATTCTCATTGCTCAAAAACGGGAGTCAATCAAGGAGTTGGAACACAGTTTAGCCAAGTGTGTAAGTTTATTCGATTACAGCCGAGTGGGAACCATCGCTCTTTATCTACACGATCCTACAAAATATAACGACGTGCTAAAAGAGATGGATGAATATTACGCTAAAGTGACAACGACTGCTAACGCCTGGGGTATCATATACTCTGGTTCTGAGCAAAAAGAGGTTCAGGAATTTCAAGATGCATACAAACGATGTGTTGAGTTCTTATCAAGAAAAATCAATCAAGTAACTGACTTAATAAAAAAATTACAAGCTGAACTTACTGAAATTGAAAGAGAAGATGTAATTCAACAAATCACTAAGATCATACAACAACAACCAGAGTATCTTGCCTTACAGCAAACCTTGTTCAATAAAGCAAAACAATGGATCATTGCAGAAAAGCAAGAATTAATACAGTTACAGGCAACTAATTAATTTCTCACAGAGGGACAGACTTGTGCAAAAGGGTTAATCTTTAGACCCCCTGCACAAGTTTGTCCTTTTTATATACGCTTGATTTATTCGCTAATTTTCACTATATTTACATAGTAATCAAATAAATAAACCAATTAAAACATACAATTATGAAACAACCTAAAATTACATGACGCAAAGGAGGCGATGATAAAATACAGTTCATCGTCAAGATCGTAGCCTATAAACGAGATTATGGAATGGTGATGGCCGTGACGAAAACAAACGATGAGATTCAGCCCAATGACTTTACTTTTTTCTTTCCCTATGATACCGATGAGAGCAAAGGGACGCTAATGACCTTTTACAAAAAGAATTGACCCATCAAAACGATAGGCACAGAAATATTAGGGACGTTAGCAGAAGAAGAGATAGGAGTAACCTTCGATAATCACCTCACATTCTCTAATACGGGTGAGACGGTTAATCTGATGAAGCTCTGTTTACAGAGTGACGCGATATTATTTAAGTACACTTCAAAGGATGGAGAGCCGAAAAGTATGAGGTTTCCATTAGCTGGATTAGCCGAGCATTATTTGGAGCAGTTTGTGTAATCAGCTCCCCAAATATCTTTTAGCTTTTGTTCGCATTCCAGGATTAAAGGCGTCAAATGCGACATCATACGAGGCTGATTGTCAAACCCTAAATTACTACAATCAGGAGGATACATCTTATCGATAGCTTCCAGGTCGGATTGAGTCCAAGATAATTTGTCATTGAACTCGTAGCGTTGTATTTCGGCGCAATAATTTATCGGCGCCTGATTATCTGTCATTGCACGCAATTGACACAAGCTATATAATTTGCTCAATCTTTTATCTGCGCTCACAAAAACAGGATAAATTGAGATTATATTCCCTGTACAGGCATAGGATATATATCGGGCCACATGATGCATGATTGTAGGATAGCACAAATCAATCGCACCTTTAAAAATATCATGCAATTTCTTAGTGTTACTTTGATTGGTTGTGGGAAGAATGATCTTATTAAAAGATGTATCCCCGCCAAATGCATGTAAAGCGATTATCTTGATGATAGCCATAAGGCAATTTACGTCTTCTCTCATAAAACGGCACAACTCCGACATCGCATCCATCGGAGATAAGTTACCGTGCATAAAATCGTGATAAATAAGGACAAATTTCAAAGACAATAAATAAGCGACCAATAGCATGTGATCCTCATCCTCCAAGGTATTTAAGTAGGGAGCCAAAGAGTTCTCTGGATAAGAATCACCCGAAGTCTTCAAGGTTTCTGGCGCTTTACGTTCAATAAACTTGTCCCATTCTTGCGTGCTGAGATAAGTTAAATAGGTCACAATGTTCGTTGTAACCTGCCGTTTTTCTTCATCGATTTGGAAATTACTCTTTAAGCGAGAAGTTTCATCGATCCCCAAGGAGGGATTCACCTCCAAATCATATTGCTGTATTTTAGAGATTAATTGTTTAATATTCTCATATATACCTGCTTTTTTGTATTTGACAACAAATTGCTTAGGATCCAAATAAAAATCCCGCAAATATATAATGACATTGGCATCAAACACCAAGAAGAAGCACTTAGGGTCAATGTATTGAAAAACATCCTCTATATTGGAAAATTCACGAGCAGGAATATAATACGATGAAAAATAAAACATTTTTGTTGTTAAGATAAGAAAATAGTTTCCAACGATCTCGCGATAAACACTAAATAAATCAAAGCAACCATTTATTTTTTAAAAGAGACCCTGCCGTGGGGGAAAATTTTGCGGCGATTTTGAAAAGGACAGACATTGAAAAAGGGGTATATATTAGACCCTTTGAAAATGTTTGTCCTTGTTTTTTGAGTGAAACTTATCACAGAATATCAATCAATTAACTTATTTATTCACCCTACATGAGTTTACTCAAATGTGTAAGCAAACGTGTAAGCATTTATCAGAAATGACAGGTAGCTCAACACCCACAAATGAGCCACACTCCATGCTAACCATTCATTAAAAGCAAGTTACAACGATTGCAGCAAAGAAGGGAGCTTAGCTCAGTTGGTTCAGAGCGTCTGCCTTACAAGCAGAGGGTCGGGGGTTCGAATCCCTCAGCTCCCACAGGATAAAAGTAAAAAAGCCGCTTTTGAGCGGCTTTTTTACTTTTATCCATTTCCCCTTCATGACGGCAAACAAACAATTGTAAAGCCTCTATCGTTCCCACAAACAAATCCCCCAGTCAGCTGCAACCGACTTCTTTGCTATTCTATTAAACAACGACCTTACGCAACCGATATCCTTATATCGGTCATTCCGTCAGGGATAATCAAAAAATTATTGTATATTGGAGTGTGTTCCACTGCCAATTACAGAAAATAACAACTGACAAACGAAGCGGTATGTCCAAAAACATTGTCATCACCCCTTGGCACTGCCTGGTCACGGCATTAGGATGGTTACTCATCGTTCCTGCCGCATTTTCGCAAAACCCGACAACAGGATTTCATTTACAAATCGGTCGACGGACACGACATTCGCGCAACCCTCTATCTTCCCGAACCGCAAGGAGCATACCCCGTTTTGATCTATTTTCACGGAGGGTCGTTTACATTCGGGAACCGCGAACAAGGATTGGAGCAGGTTCTTAAAGAAAAATTACTGGCGAATAACATAGCGATCGTATCGGCCGATTACCGACTGGCACCGGAAACCAAACTCGGAGAGATCATGCAAGAAAGCGGAATTCAATATCTGACCGGATCGTTTTATTTCTACAAAAGCAATTCAACCGGTAGATCATACGCGGTCACTGCCCAGAGGAACGCTGCTGCACATTTGCAGCAGCGTTTATTTTTGCTTCCCGGGACAACGACCTACAAATACAATCCCTGTAAAATCAGACGGTTCGCATTATCGATCACGCTCTGTTCCAGTGAAGCCAGATAAATTTGGGTGGTCTGCTCCGACCGGTGACCCAGCCCTTCGCTGATGATCGTAACGGGAATCTGCATCTTACGGGCAACGGTCGCCCAGGTATGGCGGGCGACATAAGAAGACAGATGGCATTCGAGACCGAGCAGGGCGGAAAGCTCTTTCAAGTGTTTGTTGTAGTAACTCAGTGCACTGCGATAACTAAGATACGCACGGCCCGGATCCAAAGAGCCAATAATCGGGAACAGGTATCCCGAGCAGGCCAGTGGCGCATACTGCGCAATAATCCGCTGCATGCATTCCTCCACCCGGATATGCAGCAATTGCCCGGTTTTCCGGCGGGCATAGGTCAATAGGCCGCCGTGGACATCGGATTTACGCAGATAGGCCATATCGACAAAGGCCATTCCCCGGCAATAAAAACTGAACAGGAAAAGATCACGTGCAAAACAGAGCGATGGGCGGCCTGAGAGATCGAGTTGCTGTAACCGCACCACGGTCCCTTCATCGACCGCCCGTTTCCGGGTCTTCTCGATACCTGTATACACATACTTGAACGGGGTGGACGGAGATACAAGTCCTCTCTCGACCGCCTTGTTATATACCGAGCGCAAAATGCGCATATAGAACGAAACGGTATTGCGGGTGACGGAACGCCGTTTAAGCCACGACTCGTAATCGCAAATGAGTTCGGACGTAACCGACCGCAGGGGAATATCCCGTCCGCAACGGTAAAGGGAAAAACTGTTGCGGGCCCGCTGATAGTTCTGGGCCGTACCGTCACGCCCCACCGTCTGCAACCACGCAATCTGGACATCGAGAAAAGAAAAAAGTGTTACGGACCGGTGTCTTTCTACAACATTTCGGAAACTTGCGTTTTTACCTGTCTTCATCGTTTTGACAATATTAGATAAGATTTCGCCAAAAGTAAACCACATATTTTTCCCGCATAAATTTTCAATGTTCCCAAGCCTGCAAGACAAAATCGAACCTTACCTCAAAAGGGGGACGGCTCTTTTCTTTCTTTGCGCTATGCAATCTCCGCCTATCTCACACTATCCCAATAAGATTATGAATAAAAAGATTCTCTACGCCGTCGCAGCGTGCACGGTACTGTTCTCCTCTTGCGGCGGGGCGAACAGCAAACCCAGTACAGTAGACGCCAATGCCATCATCGAGTACAACAACACCTCTTTGGAAGTCCTCAAGTCGCTCTATTCCGAACGGGAAACGAACAACGTTCTGGAGTACATGGAGAAACACAGCAAAACCCTGTTCGCCCCGGTCATCGTTAGCAAAATCGGCGTCGCCCGGGATACGGCCCAAATGACGGCTCCCGGGGATTGCTTTTCTTCCGGCGTGCGCGACAGCTTGAAAACCAGCTACTCGGCCTATTTTACCGCCGGCGAAAAATTCTTCGCCAATTACGACGCTTACTAAAGAATATCTGAAAGCCGAAGACTTCAGGACGACAACTGGGCCAAAGCAACCTATTGCAGGAAGAGAACAAACAATTGATACTCCAAATGGCAGAAGCCAGAACCCAGATATATTCGATCATCTCACCGTTGGCCGACCAGGCCGAAGCGGGCTATACCGATCCCGAACAGAAGATCGAGGCGGCCAAGACACTTTCGGCACAGGAAGGCGGTCACCAAATGGATCTGCATAAACGCTTCCTCGACGACGCCAATGAATTTCTCGGGCTGCTTCGCAAGGACAAACACGAAGGAAAGTACACCGAAAAAGGTTTCGAGGCACTGAGCAGCCAGTACAACTGCACCATTTCGAGCTATAACTATTTCGCGGACTAACCCGGCATCGGATGATTCCGCCCCGGTCGCGGCAAAACAACCTGCAGTATCCTGCAAGGTGTTTCCGTTTAATTTCGTACCTTGCATTCTCCGGCAGGGCCCGCGACAATACGGCAACCGATAAAAAACGCAACGATGGCACACGGACATGCACACACCCACGAGCACGGACATGCGCACGGACACGCACTTCCCGCGCCCGAACAGGTAAACAAAGCCTTTATCATCGGCATCGCGCTCAATCTCATTTTCGTACTGGTCGAAGCGGCCGCAGGCTTTTGGTACGACTCGCTCGCGCTGCTTTCCGACGCCGGACACAACCTCAGCGACGTCATCAGCCTGGTACTGGCTCTGCTCGCTTTCCGGATGGCCAAGGTGAAACCCAACAGCCGCTACACTTACGGCTACAAGAAAAGCACGGTACTCGTTTCGCTGCTCAATGCCATCATCCTGCTCGTAGCGGTAGGGATCATCCTGGCCGAAAGCATCGAGAAGCTGCGCAATCCGCAGCCGATCGCCGGCGGGGTAATCGCCTGGGTCGCGGGCGTGGGGATCCTGATCAACGCGTTCACCGCCTTCCTGTTCCTCAAGGATAAAGAGCGTGACCTGAACATCAAGGGCGCTTACCTTCACCTGATGGCCGACGCCCTGGTATCGGTCGGCGTCGTGATTTCGGGAGTGATCATCAGCTACACGCACTGGTACATCATCGATCCGATCATCGGCATTGCGATTGCCATCGTCATCCTCGTATCGACCTGGAACCTGCTGCGCGACAGCCTGCGCTTGTCACTGGACGGGGTCCCCGCAGGCATCTCCGCGGAAAAGATACGCAAACTCCTATTGCAGGTAGACGGGGTACGGGAAATACACCACCTCCATATCTGGGCGCTCAGTACGACCCAGAACGCCCTCACCGCCCATGTGGTCGTCGCGTCGCTGGAGGACGGAGAAGCGGTAAAAAACCGAATCAAAGAGATTTTGTCCGAAGAACATATCCCGCATGCCACGCTGGAACTGGAAACGGTCGCCGAATGCTGTACCGACCGCACCGATTGAATCCGGCAGGGAATTTGCGCATCCATATTCAAATCCGACACAGGACACAAGGCAGGTAAGTGCTTTGCACCCAATATCAAAAGAGCCCTGCCGGCGTTCTTTCGGAAACGACGACCGGCATGCCGGCAAAACCACCTGACACATGAAACGAATCGCCATCCTTTCCGCCAGCGTTCGCACCGGACGGCTCAGCCACCGGGTTGCGCTCTACCTGGAAAACTACTTCAGACAAAACGCACTCGCCGACACCGAGCTGCTCGACCTGAAAGCCTACGATTTCCCGCTTTTCCATGAACGACTGGCCATGCAGGAACACCCTTCGGACAAGCTGATCGACTTCACCAACCGTTTCAACGACGCCGACGGACTGATCATCGTCTCGCCGGTTTACAACGCAAGCTACCCCGCCGCGCTGAAAAACGTTATCGACCTCTACTACAAAGAGTGGAAGCACAAACCGGTCGGCATCGTATCGGTCACCTCGGGGAAAGTACCCGGCATTGCCACCGTACAACAACTGCAGGTACTGTTGCTCAAACTCGGTGCGCTGGTGGCTCCGAACCTTACGACCGTCATCAATGCCGGATCGGAATTCAACGAGCAGGGCGAACCCCGCTCGGCAGAACAGGCATCCGCCCTGATACTCCCGATGCTTAACGACTTGCTCTGGCTGACGGACAAGAACTAAACGCATCCCGGATTCGAATCGAGAAGAGCCCTGCTTTCCTGCAGGTCTGTTTCCCTGAACCGCCCCGCGTTATGGGCACCCGGAAACTTTCGGCGCGGCCCCGCATGCTCCCATCGGACTAGAGACCGGCATTTCGCAACGCGAACGAAACCCGAGCCAGACTATGTGCGAAAATAAATAAGCACAGGGAACATCCGAATTTGGACGGGAGGTCGGATTTCGTGTCAAAGATTGCTTTTTTGCACCAAAATACCGTCCGGCAATAAGCTCCGTACACCGAAATACGAAAGATTATCATTATCTTCGGGACATGACCGACAAACTGACAAAACAGCTGTTCTTACTATTGGCGGCGGGATTGCCGCTTGCATCCCACGCTTCCCCGCCCGAAACCGGGCCACAGCCGATACCTCTTTACGGCGAAAATACACCGGCGGAGAGCAATGGAATGTCCCGCGAGGGCGTGACCCTGACCGCAGACATTCTGACCGGAGCCGCCGATGCCGACTACTTCCTGCTGAAACCCGATCCGGATAAAACCACCGGCATGGCTGTCGTGATTTGCCCGGGCGGCGGATACGGTTGCACATGCTACGGTTACGAAGGGCTCGGCCCGGCCGAGTGGCTTCGCGAACAAGGTATTTTGGCGGTAGTGCTGCGCTACCGCGTACCGAACGGCCACGGCTCGATTCCTCTGGCCGATGCGGAACAGGCCCTGCGGACGGTGCGCAGTCATGCTGCCGAATGGGGCGTCAATCCGTCACGCATCGGCGTCATGGGCTTTTCGGCAGGGGGACACCTCGCCGCAACCGCATCGACACTGCTCACCGATCCCGATACGCGACCCGATTTTACAATCCTGTTCTACCCGGTCATCACGATGGATCCCCAATGGACACACGGAGGTTCCCGAAAAAACCTGCTCGGAGCGAATCCCTCCGAATCGGCAACAGAACGGTACAGCGCGGAAAAGCAGGTAACGGACGCAACGCCGCCGGCCTTTATCGCAGTGAGCAACGAGGACAGATCGGTCTCGCCGGTAAACAGCGTTCTCTACTACGAAGCATTGCACAAACACCGTATACCTGCCGAATTGCACATATTTCCGGAAGGCCCGCACGGTTTCGGGTTGAAAACGGATTTTCCCTACCACGACGAAATGGTTGCGTCGCTGGCCCGTTGGCTGCGCGAAATCAATGCCGGAAAATTTAGCGCCGTACGCTGACCGCTCCAAGCCGGACAACGATTATCCGGCCACGATCGACATATTCCGGGAGTGTCCATCCCCTTCCCCGTTGTTACTTTCGGGACAGAACCCCGTTATAGCAATAAAACAGCCGCGCTAAGGACAAACTGTACTGGACGTTATAACCTTTATAAAATATCCGACCCATTCCTCCGGCCTCTCCCTTCGGGGCAATATAAAAGAAATGCAGTAAGTTTATTTAATTCACCGGAACGGGAGGCCATGTAAATGGTCTCCCGTTCTCATATCGGTGATCGCCGACGATGCCAGCAAGGTGAGTCATAAATTGCAGGGTTATCACATTCCAAGGGGTCACGCCGTCGGAGCCGTACCTGACAAGCGTTTCACCCCGCCGGATTACAATCAATCCGCTCAGGATGAACCATCAATCGAATTGCATCTGAAACCGGGAATCGTGGCCGACGGCGTTACTCCAGCAACGCTATACCAAACGCGGCCATGGTCGCCGCCCCCTGGTCGAGGGCTTCTTCCCCGGGATTGAATGTTCCCGTATGCAGTCCTCCGCCCGACGTTCCGTCGGGACCGGCTGTACCGAGCCGGAAAAAGAGGCTCGGATAGCGCTCCGTATAATAACCGAAATCCTCGGCCGTCATCCGCAGGTCGAGCGGGATGATTCGTTCGTCGCCCCACATTTCGGCTGCGATCCGTTGCGCCCGGCGGGTCAGCTCCGGATCATTCACGACGCAGGGATAACCGTCGGCAATATCCACGTCGGCCTCTACCCCGTAAGCGGCGGCAACTCCCGCCGAAATTTCGCGGATGCGCCGCTTGCCCTCTGCACGCCATACCTCGTCCATCGTCCGGAACGTCCCTTCGAGACGTACTTCCGACGGAATGATATTCGTCGCCCCGTCGGCAATCACTCGCCCGAACGACAGCACCGAAGGAACCCTGCTGTCGATATTGCGGCTGACCACCTGTTGCAAAGCGGTAATCAGCGCTGCGGCGGCCACCACCGGATCGTTCAGGTTGTGCGGCAGTGCACCGTGCCCGCCACGGCCGCGTACCGTCATGCGCACTTCATCGCCGGAAGCCATGTATTTGCCCGGACGGAACCCGAGCTGTCCGAGCGGAATCTCGGCGCCCACATGCTCGCCCACCACAGCCTGCACCCGGTAATCACGGAAAGGGTCTTCGGCCAGCACAAGGCTCGCCCCGCCGGGATCCACCTCTTCGCCCGGCTGAAAAAGACCGAATACGGTCCCGTCGATTTCACTCCGGCGACGGTTGAGCAGGATCAAAGCTCCCAGCAGGCAGGCTGTATGCATATCATGCCCGCAGGCATGCATCACCCCTTCGTTACGCGAAGCGAACGGCAATCCGGTCTGCTCGCGGATCGGGAGCGCATCCATATCGGCCCGCAATACCACGCACCGCGACAAATCTCCCCGTCCTTCGATCTTAGCCAGGATACCCGTTCCGGCAATCGGACGAAATGAAATCCCTTCGGCGGCAAGCTGCCCGGACACGTAACGGGCCGTTTCATGCTCGGCGAACGATAATTCGGGATGTTCATGGATCGCCCGGCGGAATGTAACGGTTCTCCCGTGTAACTCCCGGGCCTCGGCTTTCAACTCTTCGAACTGCTGACGGGTCATATCTTCGGATTTTACAATCTATTTCTCAGGACTGAATATATTGACGGATCAGTTTGCGCAACAGCTCGACCGGCATGTTCCTGCGCCGCGCGTACGTTTCCAGTTGCTCCGCATCGATCTGTCCGACGGAAAAATTCCGAGCTTCGGCGGATGCAAAGATCAAACCGCAGGCAGCGGGAGCAGGTTCCATGTCGAAATTTTCGTTCAGGCGCATACCTATCGCGGCCGGCACACCGAGCAAACTGAAGACGGTCTCCCGGTACGAACGGTCAGGGCAGGACGGAATGCCGAACGCCGGACGGATGCCGGGATAGTCGCCCGCCAATAACTCCTCCATACTCAGTTGCCCTTCCTGTTCGGTCCCCCACAAATGGATGCGTGCGTAACGGTGCAGCTCTTCCACGAATGCCTCGCACAGCCGGCCGGCGAGCAGTTCGGCCAATTTGGCCCGGGATTCGCTGCCCTCTTCCCGGCAACGGGTTATCCAGGTTGCCAATCCGTCGCCGAGTGTCAACGCATACAAGCCGACACAATCGGGCGCATCGCCTTCTACCGGCGCTACGAAATCGGCCAGCGAGAGATTGACCGCCTGAGAGGTCTGTTGGTTGCGCAACTGGGGCAGGCGGTGAAGCTCCCGGGTGCATGCCGTATCTTCATACAGCACGATATCGTCGCCGTCCCGCCGGGCCGGATAGAGTGCCACTATCCCGCGGGCATGCAGCACCCCGCTTTCCGTTACTTCATCCAGCAATTGCCGTGCGTCGTCATAAAGCTGCCGCGCCTGAACTCCCTTCACGGGATCGTCCAGCAAATCGGGATAACGGCCCGGCAGACCGGCCAATCCGAAGAAATAACTCCAGTTGATCAACGGCACGAGCCGTTTCAGGTCGTAATCGGCAAATACCTCCCGTCCTGTTTTGGCAGGGAGCCGTACCGTGCCAAAATCGGGTTTCAGCGCATGTGCACGCGCTTCGGACAACGTACGGAAAGGCTTATTCTTGGCCCGGTCAGCATACTCCTCACGCAATGCCATCTGCTCCATCTGCACGTCGATCAGAAACATATCCTTCTCTGGCGATGCGATCCGCCGCAAAGCCCGCCAGGTTACAACAGGTTCTCCGCCGTACAGGACCGCCCCGGCGCCATACTGCGGAGCGAGCCCCACTGCCGTCTGCAGGGCCGAAGCGGCAGGTCCGCCGACCAGAAACGGAATTTGCAACCCCTGTTTCTGCGCGACAGCCAACAGGAAAGCGATCTGCCCGACTCCCCGGGCAGACACTCCGCGCAATAACACAGCGTCAAACCGGTTCGTATCGCCAACGACGCCAGGAACAGTAGTTTCAGGGGATTTATCTGTGCTTCCCGCCGTCTTTCCGGTCATTGCCGCACCGGTTTCCGGCAGATTCAGGCAACGTTCGATAATCCGGCGCGGCTCCCGCACCAATCCCATATCTTCGACCCGGCACCCCGAAACGAGCAGCAAGGTTTTCAGCGCCGCACGCCCGGGATCGTAACCGTCATCGCCCACGGTCGCCATCAGAACGCGCCCCCATCCTCCGGAACACGCTGCAACTCCGTCTGGCAAAGCTCCGGTCACCACCGATATTCCTCGTTCCAGCAATGCAAACGGAATCGTTCCTGCTCTGTACAACTCCCCGAGGCCGGCAAGCGGTTCCAACCAGAGAGGAGTAAGCCCCGTAGCCGTTTCCTTCGCATAACCAATGCCATCACCGGCGCCTCCAGTTTCAGTTCCACCATCCTGCCCGGACCCTTCACCCGGCACTGTAACAGCAGTACGATCTTTCAAATCCCGGAACAGCGACCACAACCGCTCCGCCTCGGGATTATGCCCCAAAACATAATCGGTCAAAGCCGCGACCGAAGCGGCATCACTTCCCGCAATCGCTTTTTCGCACAATCCGAGCAACTCCTCCGGAATCTCTTCGACCGATCGCAATGCATCCTCATCGGCAAAAGCCAGATCGAGCCCGGCCTCAGCCGCACGGCTCAACCATACTCCGTTCAAAGCCCGGCACACGCCAGGATCGGAACGATACCGATCAGATACAACCCCGATCCTGCCGCACAGTTTCCATTGCGGATACTGTTGCCGGATCCCGCGGCAGGCATCGAAGAAGTCCGAAGGCATGCCGGAAGCATCCTCTTCCCCTATCCCGCTTGCCGGTACCGGACAAACCCCGGGATCGACTGCCACATCGCAAGAGGGGAAACCGGTCCGCTCCAACAACCCGGCTACCCGGGCGGCTACGGCGGTCTTGCGCCGATAACTGCGGGCATCGCCCTCCTCATCAGCCAAAGCGACCAGCACAGCCGCGCCATAACGTGCGGCCAGCGATACGCGGCGCACGAACTCTTCGTCCCCGTCGGCAAGCGACAGCGGACCGATCAACGGCTTTCCCTGTACGCATTGCATCCCGGCTTCCAACGTTTTCCAATCGGACGAAAGAATCGCTACCGGCACACGGGCCGTTTCGGGCGTCGCCATCGCAATATTAAGCAAATCGCGTATGGCTACGGGTCCTGCACCCATCGCGTCATCGACACAAACGGCCGCCAGCGGCGAGCCGGTTTCAATCGCGGCACGCATTGCATTAGCGGCGGTTTCATACCGTTTATCCCGGATCGCAACCGCAAATTCCGGCGATACCGTCGCATCGGCCTGCAATCCGACCGTCAGCGGTTCCGGTCCGGACGCGATACGCAGCGGTTCGAGTCCGCTCAATAATAAACTGCCGTCCGGTTCCGGAATCGTCCGCGGAGTCGTCCGGGCGGCCACGGCAGCGATCGCAGCGATATGCACCGGCGTCGTACCGCAACAACCGCCCACAATATTCAATAACCCGGCAGAAAGATATTGTTCTACCGTTTCGGCCATCATTTCCGGCGTTTCATCGTAATGCCCTTCTTTGTCGGGCAAACCGGCGTTGGGGTGCGCTGAAACCGCACAGGCGGCCACAGCCGCGAGCCGTTCGATATAAGGTCGCATCTTCTCGGCGCCGAGGCCGCAATTCAATCCGACCGAAATGACATCTCCATGGTGCACGGACGTGTAGAACGCCTCGACCGTCTGCCCGGAAAGCGTGCGGCCGCTCACATCGGTCAGCGTACCGGAAACCATCACCGGAATCCGGGTCTTGCGCTCGCGCGAAAGTTCCCCGACGGCAAAGATCGCCGCCTTCGCATTCAGCGTATCGAAAAAGGTTTCGATCAGGATCAGGTCGGCCCCCCCGTCGACCAGTCCCCGCACCTGATCGTAATAAGCCTGCTTCAGTTCGTCGAACGTAACCGCGCGGGCTCCCGGACGGTTTACATCGGGCGAGATCGACGCCGAACGGTTACCCGGTCCGACGGATCCCGCAACGAACCGCGGCTTCGAGGGGTTCGAGAGCGTAAAACGGTCGGCCGCCGCACGGGCCAACGAAGCGGCTGCACGGCAAATGTCGTAAACGTAAAAATCGAGCATCTGGTCGGACAGCGAAAGTGCGTTCGCATTGAACGAATCGGTCGAAATAATATCGGCGCCGGCCTGCAGGTAAGCCTCATGGATTTCGGTCAGGACATCGGGCCGCGTCAGCGCAAGCGTCTCGTTGCACCCTTTGAGCGGCACCGGCCAGTCTCGGAACATATCGCCTCGGTAATCCTGCTCACCCAGGCCATAGGCCTGCACCATCGTGCCCAAACCGCCGTCCAACACCAAGATACGGCGGGACAGCTCGGAAAGTAGCGAAAATTTCAGCATGGAATTTCAATTCTTAATGTTACGGGATCACCCGAACGACAACATGCAAATCGGGAACAATTGCGATGCGTCCAGTCGGATATCCAGGGAGGTTCCTGCCCAACCGCTTCCAAAACGGATCCGGGCAGCAGATATTCGGGTAAAAGCGTTCTATCCGCACGGGCATCGCTACCGCTTCACCACCTCGATCTCGAAAAGCTTGTTCCAGTTCTTACCGGTGACAAAAATGCGTCCGGTAGCAGGATCGAACGCAATGCCGTTGAGCACATCGGTCGTCGCATCGATATCGGCCGGCGACAGCAGGCCGCCCAGGTCGATCACCCCCAATACCGCCCCGCTTTGCGGATCGATACGAATAACGTTATCGGAAGTATATACGTTGGCCCACAATTCACCGCGAACCCACTCCATTTCATTGACGTACATCACTTTGTTCCGGTCGGTATAGACCTCTATGGTGCGCAGCGGACGGAACGTAGCCGGATCGAGCACGCGTATCTTTTCCGTCCCGTCGCTCATGTAAAGCACCTCACCGTCGGTAGCCAACCCCCATCCTTCACCGCCATAATCGAACTCGCCCGTTTTATCGAACGTATTCAGGTCGTAAACCAACGCTTTGTTGTTCTGCCAGGTCAGCTGGTAGAGTTTTCCGTCCAACAGTGCGAGCCCTTCGCCGAAATACAGGTCGGACAGGTTACGGCTTCGCAATACACGGCCGCCGGAGAGTTCCACCTGCCGCAGGGTGGATTGTCCTTCAAGGCCCGTGCTCTCGTACAGGGAACCGTCATGGAACAGCAATCCCTGGGTATAGGCCGTCCGGTCGTGCGGATAAATTCGTTTCACGCGGTGTCCGTAAAGGGCCGGAGCCGAGGCGGCCAGCACCGTAAATTCACCCGAGCGGCTCTGGCTCTCACCGCCGCGATAGGCGGTCAGCCGATACACCACCCTTCCCACCGGATATTTCGGGCCCAGATTGTACGTAAATCCTTCGGGCGCTACCGGACCGATCCTCCGGTTACCCACCGACAGGACCACACTGTCGGCAGTCATCCCTTTGCTAAGCGTATAACGGATCGGGACGCGCTCTCCCTGGGCAAACTTCGCACCGAACACCGGGGCGACCGATTCCAGCAATACCGGAGCCGGCGAGGCGGAAACCGGAGTTGAAGTTCCCTCTCTACCGGCAGGCCGGGAAGCCCCGCTTCCGACGCATGCGCTCATCAGGCAAAATGCCGCTACGGCAACCGCTACGGCCCCCGTGGCCATGCGGACAAAATTACGATCCATAGTGACAAAGGTATAAAAAATTAGTATCTTTGCTTCGCTGTCTAAAAAATCCCGACGGAAATATACAAATCCAAACAATATGCTGACACTTAAGCAAATCAGAGACGACAGGGCCTTCGCGCTCGAACGTCTGGCCGTGAAAGGGGTGGATGCCGCCGCCGCACTCGACCGCATCGAGCAGCTGGACGACTCCCGCAAGGCGCTTCAGGCCGAGTTGGATGCCAATCTGGCCCAGCAAAACGCCAACGCCAAAGAGATCGGTCAGCTCTTCAAGGCCGGCAAGCAGGCCGAAGCCGCCGCTGCAAAAGAAAAGACCGCCGCGCTGAAGGAGGTCTCCAAGCAGCTCGAAGAGAAACTGAAGCAAACCGAGGGTGAACTGAACGAAATTATCGTCACGCTGCCCAACTTCCCGCACAGCTCGGTACCGCAAGGCAAAACCGCCGCAGACAACGTGATCGTCCGCACCGGCGGAGAGACTCCCGAACTGGGTGCCGGGGCATTGCCGCACTGGGAGCTGGCTTCGAAATACGACATCATCGACTTCGAACTAGGCGTCAAGCTGACCGGAGCCGGATTTCCGGTTTACAAAGGCCAGGGCGCCGCATTGCAACGCGCACTGATCGCTTTTTTCCTCGACAACAACACATCGGCCGGTTATACCGAAGTGATGCCCCCGCTGATGGTCAACGAAGCATCCGGTTTCGGCACGGGTCAGCTGCCCGACAAGGAGGGACAGATGTACCACGCCACCGTGGATAACTTCTACCTGATTCCGACCGCAGAGGTGCCGGTAACGAACATCTACCGCGACGTAATCATCAACGAATCGGACTTCCCGATCAAACTGACGGCCTATACGCCCTGTTTTCGCCGCGAAGCCGGCTCGTACGGCAAGGATGTGCGCGGACTCAACCGCCTGCACCAGTTCGACAAGGTCGAGATCGTGCAGATCGCCCATCCCGAAACCTCTTACGAAGCTCTCGAGGGAATGGTCAAACATGTCGAAAGCATCGTGCAAAAGCTCGAACTGCCCTACCGCATCCTGCGTTTGTGCGGCGGGGATATGAGTTTCACTTCAGCGCTCACGTTCGACTTCGAAGTCTTCTCGGCCGCACAGCAGCGCTGGCTGGAGGTTTCGTCGGTTTCGAACTTCGAATCGTTCCAGGCCAACCGCCTGAAATTGCGTTACCGCGATGCGAACAAGAAGACCCGGCTCGCCCATACGCTCAACGGCAGTTCGCTGGCCCTGCCGCGCATCGTTGCCGCCCTGCTCGAAAACAACCAGACGCCCGAAGGCATCCGCATCCCGAAAGCGCTCGTGCCCTACACGCGCTTCGAAATGATCAAATAGCGCCATTCCGCAAAGCGGATTCCCAATAGAAAAGAGCGGCCGAAATTCGGCCGCTCTTTTCTATTGCCGTTCCCTGCCGCCGACCCCGCATAAAATACGGACGAAACGTCCGATTCCCGCGGTTAAACGCACTCCGAAAAGGTTTTTCGGTTTCCCAGCTGGAAAGCTTAGCAGATTTTTATTACTTTTATAAAACCGGTTCGTTCAAGAAGCCGCAAGGAAGAGGGCGACAAGGCCAGCTAGACTTTGCGACAGACGAGACCGAACCGCCAGAACCGACCTAATTGCACAAAAACTTCATCCTGTGAAAAAAGTCCTCTCCCAATGCGTGAATACGGTACATCCGTACATTTTCACGCACGTTACAAACTTGCCCCGTAGAACGTTGCTGCTGCTTTGCTCCGCACTGCTGCTATCCGGTTGCGGCAGAAACGGCTCCGACGACACGATGCCGATGCAGTGCCGCGTCGAATCGGCTCCGGACCTGCAATCACTCGCGACAGGTTTCATGAATCCCGCTCCCGAAAACCGCGCCTGGGTTTACTGGTTCGTGATGGACGGCAATTTATCGCGCGAGGGAATCAAAGCCGACCTCGAAGCGATGCAACGCGCCGGAATCGGCGGTGTCATCTTCCTCGAAGTAAATGTCGGCGTCCCGCGCGGTCCGGTAGATTTCATGAGCGACGAGTGGATCGAGCTGTTCAAATACGCGACTGAAGAGTGCGAACGGCTCGGTATCCAGCTCACGCTGATTTCCGGGCCCGGCTGGACCGGCAGCGGCGGTCCCTGGGTGAAACCCGAAGATGCGATGCACTTTATCGTAGCCGACACGATCTCCGTCACCGGGGGCGGCCATGTTTCGGTACAGCTTCCGCGCCCGCAACCGCGAAAGCCCTATTTCGGCATCGAGAACCTGACCCCGGAGATGCGCCGGCAACGGGCTGCCTACTACGAGGACCTCTTCGTGCTGGCCTATCCGAAACCGGTCGCTGCGGACAGCAGCACCCGAATCGACAACATCGAAGAAAAGGCGATCTACCTGCGCCATCCTTACTCGTCGGCTCCGAAAACAAATCCGTTCCTGCCGATGCCGGTCAACTTGCCCGACGCTCCGCAGGGCACCGTATTGGCCACGGATCAGTGCGTGGACGTAACCAGCCTGCTGGATCCGGACGGACGGCTCGAATGGGATGCCCCCGCCGGTCAATGGGTGATCTACCGCTTCGGGCGCACGCTCACGGGAGCCAACACGCGTCCCGCCCCGCTGCCGGGCGTCGGTTTCGAATGCAGCAAGATGGACACCACGGCCCTCAACCATCACCTCGACCACTTCGTAGGCCGGCTGATGGCTGCCGTGGGACATAAACCGCACGACCGGCCCGCCGGATGGAATATGCTGCACATCGACAGTTGGGAAATGGGAACCCAAAACTGGACAGACCATTTCAAAGAGATTTTCAAAGCACGCCGCGGTTACGACCTGACGCCCTACCTGCCGACGCTTTCGGGACAGATCGTGGAGAGCCGTGAAGTCTCCGAGCGCTTTCTGTGGGATTTCCGCCTGACGTCACAGGAACTCGTGCTCGAAAATCACGCCCGTCACCTGCGCGATTACGCACACCGGTACGGTTTCGGGCTGTCGATCGAGCCGTACGACATGAGTCCGAACAACGACATCGCACTGGGCGGCATCGCCGACGTGCCGATGGGCGAAACCTGGGAAGTGGACGATGTGTTCAACACTGCGTTCAGCTGTATCGAGGCGGTTTCGGCGGCCCGGATCAACAACCGGCCGATCGTCGGGGCCGAAGCGTTCACCAGTTCGCATTTCGACAAGGGCAAATTCTGGAAACTCCATCCCGGAAACATGAAAAACCAAACAGACTGGTCGTTCTGCATCGGCATCAACCGCCTGGTATTCCACCGTTATGCCCACCAGCCGTGGACGGACAAGTGGCCCGGAATGACCATGAGCGCTTACGGACTGACCTACGAACGCACCCAGACCTGGTGGGAACTCTCGCAATCGTGGCATACCTACCTCGCACGCTGCCAGTACCTGCTGCGGCAAGGCCAGGGCGTCGCCGACATCCTGTTCCTGACCCCGGAAGGGGCCCCGCACGCTTTCACGCCGCCGGTCAGCGCGATGGAAGGCTCCGACCGGCTGCCGGATAAAAAAGGCTACAACTTCGACGGATGCGATCCCGGAACGCTATTGGACAAGGCCTTCGTCCGCGACGGCAAAATATGCTTCCCGGGCGGCATGCAGTACAGCATCCTTGCTCTGCCCACGTCGGGCCGCATGACGCCGGAACTGCTTGCCAAAGTGGACAAGCTGATCCATGACGGCGCAACGGTGATCGGCTTCGCTCCCGAAAAATCGCCGAGCCTCACCGACTACCCCGCCTGCGACAAGAAACTGGCTGAACTGGCAGGCAGAATGTGGGGCGACGGCAAAACCGCCGCTGCCAAACGCACCATCGGAAAGGGCACGCTTTTCACCTGCACGGCTGCCGACACGGCCGGCATGGCGCTCGATTCGCGCGGCTACCGGACACCTTATGTCAAATACGAAACTATCGCGACCGCGCTGGCTGCTCAGGGGGTACGACCCGATTTCGAAAGCGACGTACCGCTGCGCTATATACACCGCACCTCGAACGGCATGGAAATTTACATGGTCTCGAATCCTTCTAACCAAGCCGTAAACGCAACCTGCACGTTCCGCGCGACCGATACCGGCTGTTCGTTATGGGATGCCGTACAAGGCCGCATTGCGCCGGTATCGGCGGAAACCACCGCCGACGGACGCTCCCGCATCACGCTGCCCCTGGAAGCCTGCGGATCTGTATTCGTCGTTTTCTCACCGGTTCCCCCGGCCGACATCGTCAACACAACGACCCTGTGGCCGAAACTGGAAACCGCACTGGAAGTGAAAGGTCCCTGGCAGGTGCATTTCCAGGAAGGACGGGGCGCTCCGGCAGAAGCCACGTTCCCTACCCTGACGGACTGGAGCAGGCATGCCGACCCGGGCATCCGTTATTTCAGCGGCATCGCCGATTACACGACCTCGTTCGACTTACCTGAAAGCGAACTCAGCACGCACCGGAACTGGTATATCGACCTGGGACGTACCGAAGTGATCGCACGGATCGAACTGAACGGCAAACCGGTGACCGAACTGTGGAAAACTCCTTTCGCATGCGACATCACCCCTTACCTGCAAGCGGGCCAAAACACACTGAAGGTTTCGGTGGCCAACGAATGGCCGAACCGGCTGATCGGGGACGACGCACTGCCCCAGGAGAAACGGGTGACGTTCACGACTTACAATCCGTACAAAAAAGGCACGCCGCTGTTACCGTCAGGCCTGCTGGGTCCGGTGCGGGTGGCTTGGGCGGAATAGCGCTCCACCCGTCCCCAAGGCGAAAATAGAACCTCGTTTACTGGTATGAAAATCTGATCGAATCAAAAACGTGTACCGGGATGCTATTCGGTACACGTTTTTGTTCGAATATGCTCTGCGGCACTAAAGTTGCCGCATCCGGACCGGAGATTCTTGTGCAAGGGCGAATCTTTCTTCCAGCTATAGCATCCTTCCCATTCAACCGGTAACTGCAGCTTCCTTTCCGATCTTATACATGACATACGATTCCATGAAACCATTTCCAAGCCGTTTCCTCCTGCTCCCGGCAGCTTTACTCCTGTACTGCACGAACCTGTCGCACGGGGCCGAACCCGCTGTACTGTCCGACAGCCTGTCCAAACAAACCATCCTGTTCGCACACCGCGACACCTGTGACCTGCGGATGGACATCTACCGCACGGAGACTGCACAGACGGAGCAAACCGCTCAGCCGGTTATGCTTTTCGTTTTCGGGGGCGCTTTCATGAAAGGAGAACGGGACAAACCCTATTACATACCCTACTTCCGGGAACTGGCGGCACAAGGAATTACCGCCGTCTCGATAGACTACCGGCTGGGACTGAAAGACCGTAAAATTTCGGTATTCAAGACCAAACCCGCCGATACGGCGATCCGAATGGCCGTGGAAGACCTCTTCAGCGCTACCGATTACCTAATCCGGCACGCCGCTGCGTTGAACATCGACACCTCATGCATCATGCTGAGCGGATCGAGCGCGGGTGCAGTCACGGTACTGCACGCGGACTATACGCTGTGCAACAGACTACCGCTATCGGAGATGTTGCCGCAGGATTTTCGCTACAAAGGAGTGCTGTCGTTCGCCGGCGCGATCTTCAGCCACGAAGGACGGCCCCGCTATCGCGCAACTCCGGCGCCGACGCTTTTTATGCACGGCGACAAGGATAAGGTGGTGCCGTACAACAAAATCCAGCTGTTCAGCAAAGGTCTGTTCGGGTCGAAATCGCTTGCGCGCAGGTTCCGCAAAGCTGGCTATCCCTACGCATTTTTCACGATGCAGGGACAAACGCACGACGTGGCGCTGACAGGCATGTACCATCCCGACGAAATCACATGGTTCGTCCGGCGCTATGTTTTCGAACATCACCGGTGGCAGATGAATGCTGAATTGGATGAACTCGACCGGCTTCCGAGGGAAGCCTATACCAAACCGTATGCGACAGATGCGAACAAATGAACGGAATGGGGTAAGTACCCGGCTAAACTGTCTTTAAACGATCATCGACCTCAACTAAAAGAGCCCGCGAAACATCCGATCTGCGCATACTGTGCGAACGACCTCAATGCAAATCAATGGTTCCGCAACCGCAGACCACGGCTGCCTATTCCGCCCCTTTTTTTATCCGGGCGAAATTGCGGTACTCGAGCGGCGTCTTGCCGGTCCTTCTCTTAAATGAAATGGAGAAATATTCCGGATTGTCGTATTTGAGATGATAGGATATCTCCTTGATGGTCGTGTTTGTCGTCGCAAGCAGCAACTTCGCTTCGTTGATCTTCAGCTCTTTCATATACTGGGCGGGAGACGTGCCCGCATATTCGCGGAACGCCTTGCGGAATCCCGAATAGCCCAGCTCTACCCGCTCGGCAACCTCCTGCGGCGAGAGATTCTCGTACACATTCTCGCGCATCACCACCTTCGCCTTATCGACCTTCCCGATGATGTCCTCATCGTGCAGGACACTGCTTTTCTGGCGGTAATACATCAGTCCGAGCAGGTGCATCACGATCCCCGAAAGGGCCGGTTGTGCGCCGATCCTGTCCTCGTTGGCAATGTCGCGGGCCTTCAGATAGAGGTCTATGATTCGTTCGTTGAGCCCGATGTCGAAAACCGGCGAACAGGCCGAAAAGTAACCCGACGCAACCAGCCGGTCGATCATCTCGCCCTTGAAACCGATCCAATACTCCTTCCAACCCGAATTTTCGAACGGACGGTAGGTATGCCACACCCCGGGAAAAAGGAAAAACATCTTGCCTTCCTCGATCCGCTGTGAAACCCTCGGCTCTCCATAGGTAAACATTCCTTCGCCGTCGGTAATATAAAGCAACTGGAATTCGTCGAGCACGCGTCCCTCTTCCACATCGAAAAAATAACCCTGCGGGTGGTTCTGGGGCGGATAAACCTCGTCAGCGGTAATCACCTGGCTGCCGACGCCCGTCACCGTCAGTCCCCACAACTCGTCGCCGTCAGCCGGAATCAGGTATTTGATATCGCCCGTACTCATCACAGTTCCAATTTACTGACCTGCATCGTCCGGCCATCCACGACCAACAGATTCCCGGCCAATGATTCGCCCACTCCGCACAGCAGTTTGACCGTTTCGAGCGCCTGCAGCGAACCGATTACCCCCACGATCGGCGAGAGGACACCCACCACCGGTTTCTGCGACGCCCTCTCGGGATAAAGATCCCGGTAACCGCCCGCGCCCCCGGCATGGAAAACGGCCACCTGCCCCCCGACAGCCTCGGCGGTACCGTAAATCATAGGCACCTCCGCCTCCCGGCAAAAATCATCGATCACGTAACGGGCGTCATAGTTATCGGTACAATCGACCACTGCATCATGTCCGCCGAGCAATCCGGCGGCATTCGCTGCAGTCAGCCGGTCGGTCACGACACGGATATCGCACCCGGGATTGAGTCGTGACAGGCGCATCGCGGCCACTTCGGCTTTCGGCCGGCCCATATCTGCAGTCGTATAGAGTACCTGCCGTTGCAAATTACTCAACGACACCGTATCATTCTCGATCAGCGTCAGGTGGCCGACACCGGCCGCTACCAGATAATTCAGCGCCGCAGAACCGAGCCCCCCGGCACCGACAACCGCCACGCGCGCGGCAATAAGCGCCTGCTGCATCCGGTCGGTAAAACCCTCGACCAACAGGTTGCGTTCGTAACGTTCTCTTTGTGCTACGGATAGTTCCATACGGCTGTTTGCTGACACGACAAAGATAAAAAATCCCACCGAATAACGGCAGGATTTTCATCGCTCCTTCCACCGGAGCATCCGGCGGAATTTCTTATCCGGGATCATCCGGACATCTCCTACCGGGGATAAAACCTTCTATTTCTTTTTGGTATACAGGAACCGTTTGATCTTCTGGGTCGGCGTCTTTTCAAAACCGTCCTCATTCTCGACCACCACCGAAATACGCGAAAATTTATTCACCTTCGAATTGACGTAATGCATCAGATCCTGCTTGATGTTTTCCATCTTTTGCCCGAGGTTTTCGCGCACGGTATGGTATTTTTGCTCGAGCGCCTCTCGGTTGAAGTGCACGATAGCCACCAGCTTTCCCATGTCCTCTTTGACCAGAGAATCGGCAACCAGCGCATGACCGTTGATCACGTTCTCGATCTCCTCGGGGTAGATATTTTCACCGCTCGGGCCGAGGATCATATTCGTAAGGCGCCCTTTGATATAGAGGTAACCGTCCCTGTCGAACACCCCCAGGTCTTTTGTGCGAAACCAACCGTCCTCGGTAAACGAGTCGGCCGTCGCTTCGGGATTTTTGTAATACCCCATCATCACATTAGGGCCTTTTACGACGATCTCTCCTTCGCCCGAGCGCGGATTCACATTGTCGAGACGGGCTTCGACCCCCTCCAGCATCGGCCCCGTGGACTGATGCCGCACCATCGACGGATTAACCCCGGCCAATACGGGAGCCGTCTCGGTGAGGCCGTACCCGATCGCATAAGGGAACCGTCCCTCCAACAGGAACAGTTCGACGGTCGGATCGAGTTTCGCCCCGCCGATACCGAAGAAGCGGATACGGCCGCCGAACAACTGTGCAAGGCGCCTGCCGGCAATCCGGTGCAGGAACCTGCGTCCCCAATCGGTTTTGTAAAGTGCTGCCATCAGCCGGTTGCCGGCTACCTGCGGTAAGATTTTGTTTTTGTAAATTTTCTCGATAATCAGCGGCACGGTCAGCATGATCGTAGGACGCACCTTCTTGAGCACGGGGAGCAATACCGAAGCGGTCGGGGCTTTGTCGAGATAGACCACCGATGCGCCCCACATCACCGGCAGCAGCATGCCCAGCGAACATTCGTAAGTGTGGGACAGCGGCAGGATAGACAGGAATACGTCATCGGGATAAACCGGTTGCAGGATGCTCACCATCTCCAGCTCGCTGCACAAGTTGCGGTGCGAAAGCATCACGCCTTTGGGCGAAGAGGTGGTACCCGAAGTGTAAATGATCGCCGCGAGATCATCCCCGTTCGGTATGGTTACGGAGCCAAGCGTATCGGAAGTCTGGTGGATCACCCCGAGGTTCATGCTGCGCACCACGAGGTTCAGCCCGGAGATGACCTCCTTCGAGACCTTCGTGAACAGTTTATCGGAAACGACGAGCGCTTTGGCCTCGGAATGCAGGATGATCTTGTCGAGTTCGGGGCCCGAAAAATCAGGCAGGATGGGTACGATCACCATGCCCGACACGGTCGCGGCAAAATAAGCGACGCCCCAGTTAGGCATGTTGTTGCTCAATAATGCGATTTTGTCGCCACTGTTCAACCCGGCATGGACGAATATATCGATCAGGGTGTTGACGCGTTCGGAGAACTCGGCGTAGGTGAGCGACTCTCCCCCGTACATCGAGAAACAAGGCCGCGGGCCGAAGGAATCAATGCTGTGCAGATACAATTCCCGAAGGGTTTCGAATCTCATTGCAAATGGAAAGTTAGGAATGTCGGGACATTTGCCAATCGAACGCAAAGATAAGTTTTATTATTATAAAATCATTACTTTTGAAGACGTTTGAGCAATGAATCAGGACCATTCGATACACTCCCGTGCCGAAATTCTCGGCTTCGACCGCTGCGGTATAGCCCGTTGCCGCCCGCTCGAAGAGCGTCGCGGACTGTTGGAGCGATGGCTCGCACAGGGACGGCACGGCGGCCTGACCTATATGGAACGCAATCTCGACAAGCGGATCGACCCGGCCCTGCTGGTCGAAGGAGCCCGGTCGGTAGTGGTTTGTGCCATCAGCTACAACCGTCCTCCCGCTGCCGGAGTCGCCTCACGGATCGCCTCGTATGCCCGGGGACGCGACTACCATCCGGTATTGAAAGAGAAATTGCACGAACTGCTCGCCTACATTCGCGACCTGCATCCCGGAACTTCGGGACGCGTCTTCGTCGATACGGCCCCGATCCTCGAAAAAAGTTGGGCCGCCGAAGCGGGAGTAGGACGCATCGGACGCCACTCGCTACTGATCGTACCCGGTCTGGGATCGTTCGTTGTACTGGGGCTGATCGTGACGGATGCCGAACTCGAACCCGATCCGCCTTTCCTGGCACCGGACCCGTGCGGTTCCTGCCGCGCCTGTATCGAAGCCTGCCCCGTCGGTGCGATCGGAAACGACCGGACGATCGACGCTTCGCTTTGCATCTCGCGCCGCACGATCGAGGCGGAAGCGGGCGACGAAGGCGACCTGCACGGGTGGATATTCGGCTGCGACATTTGCCAGCTGGCCTGCCCCCACAACCGCCATGCACCGGTATCCGCCCATACCTGCTTCGCCCCGGCCGGAGATATCGGACAGATGACCGAAACCGATTGGCTGCAGCTCTCCGGAATCGATTTCCAAAACCGTTTCGGCGACACGCCGCTGGCCCGCTGCGGACTGGAGCGCATCCAACGCCGCATCCAGCAAGGTTCACAAAAATAACATCCAGGAAAAATCTCGAAAAAACAGATCTATCGGCGAAGGACATATCTCTACAACGCTTTTCTATTCCTATCGTGAAAAGTATGCCCTCCTTGAAAAGCAGACTGAAAAGTCAGGCAAGAACAGCCCAATCTTCATCAGAAATTACCGGGTCAAAACCGTCCCTGTTTTCAAACGGTATCCGAACGACAAAGCCCTGCCTCGCAAGGCAGGGCTTATTCCGATTACCGGGATATCTCCCGAGGTTTATCCGCGGGCCAAAATATCAGTCTCAAACAGTCGGCATGCCGACAAAATTAAGTTTTCCGACAGCGTCCCGACGAATCGGCTAAAGGGTCTTGTCTGCCACCTGCTGGCGCTTCACTTCGTCGAGCACCGATTGCAGGTCTATCCCGAGTTTTTCGGCAATACCTTGTCCGCACCGTTCATCGGCCTGATAGAAACGGGCCACCGCACGCGTCTGGATATTGACCGGAACACCCGCCATCGCCTCGGCCGCATTCGAAATCAGTCGTTGTTGCGCATCGGGCGACTGCAGGCGGAACAACTCGCCCGGCTGCGAATAGTAATCGCTGTCCACACGGGCGTCATACGCCATCGCATCCCCCTCTACCTTTAAAGGCGGCTCGAGGTAGGAACGATCTTCGGTCGGGCCTCCGAAACTGTTCGGTTCATAGTTGACGCTGCCGCCGCCGTTCGCATCGAAACGCATCAGCCCGTCCCGCTGATAATTGTGAGCCGGGCAGCGTGAAGCGTTCACCGGCAGGCTTTCGAAGTTGGCTCCGAGCCGGTAGCGGTGCGCATCGCCATATGCGAACAGGCGCCCCTGGAGCATTTTATCAGGCGAGAAGCCGATTCCGGGAACGATATTGGCCGGGTTGAAAGCAGCCTGTTCCACTTCTGCGAAGTAATTTTCGGGATTACGGTTCAGCTCCATCACCCCCACCTCCTGCAACGGATAATCGGCATGCGGCCATACCTTCGTCAGGTCGAACGGATTGATCCGGTAGGTCGCCGCATCGGCCTCCGGCATAATCTGCACGTAAAGCGTCCAGCGCGGAAAATCGCCCTGCGCAATGTGACCGAACAGATCCTTTTGCGATGCCTCGCGGTCTTTGGCGACGACCGCCTCGGCTTCGGCATTGGTCAGGTTTTTGATTCCCTGCTGGGTTTTGAAATGAAATTTGACCCAGAACCGTTCATTCGCCGCATTGATAAAGCTGAACGTATGGCTTCCGAAGCCGTGCATCTGACGCAGGCTCGCCGGAATCCCGCGGTCGCTCATCAGGATCATCACCTGATGGAGGGTCTCCGGAGAGAGACTCCAAAAATCCCACGCCGCCGTTGCGCTGCGCAGGTTGGTTTTCGGGTCGCGCTTCTGCGTGTGGATAAAATCGGGAAATTTGAGCGGATCCCGGATAAAAAAGACCGGTGTATTGTTCCCCACCAAATCCCAGTTACCTTCGTCGGTGTAAAATTTGATCGCAAAACCGCGCACATCGCGCTCGGTATCGGCAGCGCCGCGCTCGCCGGCAACGGTCGAAAAGCGTACGAATAAATCGGTCTGTTTGCCCACTTCCGAAAAAATCGACGCTTTCGTGTACTTCGTGATGTCTTTCGTCACGGTAAAGGTCCCGTAAGCGGCCGAACCTTTCGCATGCACGACCCGCTCCGGAATGCGTTCGCGCGTAAAATGGGCCAGTTTTTCCATGTACCAGACATTTTGCATCAGCATCGGACCGTGCGGCCCGGCGGTCTGGACGTTCTGGTTCTCCGCCACGGGAGTACCAGCATTCGTCGTCATTGTCTTTTTCGTCGTCATAAGGCAATCATCGTTAATATTTATCGGGAACGGCATTCAGATCAACACTCCTTATAGAACAAATCTAGCAAATAATCGGGACAAACCGGGCAAATAGTTTATAATTAGCAATTCAAATATTTTATACCCGTATAAGTGCAACACATACCATACCAAAAGCGGCGGTTCCTTTTGGAACCGC